>SMEO01000088.1_pt1 | contig 20698 bp, 19 predicted proteins | sample 2456251 | NCBI WGS metagenome assembly SMEO01 (sample SAMN10132594, study PRJNA489261) | soil metagenome | isolation source: day1 control-silt loam soil ammended | place: USA | reverse complement strand
CAGACAGTTATTAATCCTTATTGGCCACTTAACTGTTGTTGTTGCTCTGGTTGAGCCTGTTTAGCTGTAGTTTCGTTGATCACTTCTGCTGGGTTACTGTTTTTCAATAATGAAAGGATTTGGTTAAGTTTATTGTCTAGGCTTTTCACTTTATTTTTTACGTCTGTCATTTCACGCTTTAAGTCCGCTTGATTAGATTGTTTAGAATTCGTTTCTTCTATTAAGTCTTCTAAATCATCAACCTTTGAATCTAGATTAATAATAAGAGAAGAGATACTCGCTAAATCATTGCGAGTAGGGATATTTACTTGTTCAAAATAATGTTCTGTTGTTTCATTTAATAATTTTTTATAGAGTAGATTCATTTCAAGAACTTGACCCATTATTTTTGAAGTAGATTCATCCTTCAAGTTTTCATCAATCGTGTTACTCGTTTGGTTATAAAAATCTTTCCACATTTCAAACGGGTTAAAGTTATTTTGTTGGCTCATGTGCTCTCTCCTATCTAAATTTTTATTAATAGTAAACTGAAAAATAATACTACAGTTCTATGATACTAATATATCCCAGTTATGGGAATAGGACAAGATACAAATTTTGATAAATTTATTCGACAATATTTTTGGAAAAATAAGGTTGACTTTTTTTGTAGATAAGTGTAAATTACACATATAGACGATTTAATATTGTAAGTAGGTGATGCAGATGACAACAAATAATAAAAAGACTACTAGTGACACCAAGGCTAAAGATGAAAATACGATGACTAGTGTACCGAAAAACTTAATGATACCAGCACTTTTATTAAGTCTTCGTGGTTGGGATTTACACGGCTATAAATTAATTCAGGAGTTAACTCAATTTGGTTTTTCATCTATCGATCAGGGGAATGTCTATCGAACATTAAGAAAATTGGAAAAAGAAAATATGGTCAAGTCTGAATGGGATATATCAACAGGAGGACCAGCCAAGCGGATTTATTCTCTGACGGATGCTGGTGAGGCCTATTTAACAACCTGCAGCGATTCGCTACTACAATACCAATCTATGCTTAATCGTTTTTTTAACATGTATATGGATATGTTTATACCCCCATCTTCAAAACAACAAAGTGATCAAACCGACGAAGAAAAATGAGGATTTTATTGAAAAGAGCGTATAGTTCAACAACTAGTCCCAACAACTGTGTGCGCTTCGTATTACCTTAATAAAGTGTTTCTGCAGTATGACTGCACTCACAATATAAAACTAAATGGAGGTTTTTCTAATGGCAGTAAGCAAAAAAGATCTAAATGGAAATCAAGAATCTATTCAATTTGGTGATTCTCTTTTGAACAGTTGGAACAATAGTTTGAACCTGATTTATGGTTATCAAAAAGAAGTTGAAAATGTATCATTGCAATCAATCGGCTATCAAAAAGAAGTATGGGAAAAAGTAACTGGCGATTTTAATCGTATTGAAGCTGAACAAAAAAAATTAGTAGATGAACTTCGTGATGTAGCTAAGCAAAATATTCAAACAGTATACGGTGAAGAAGCTAGCGGTTCATTCGAAAGATGGAATGAGCAACTTGATGAAGTAAGCAGCCGTGTTCAACAACTTACGGTAGCTCCTATTAAAGAAGGTATTAATATTCTAAATCAATCACAAGAAAACTTCCAAGAGTCCATTAAAAAAAGTGTTGATCAACAACAAAAAGTTCGTCAAAGTTTTCTAACACAAATTAAAACAGCTCAAAAAGGGTTTATTGATTTGATTGAATCTAACACAAAATTGTCTTTGAGTTTTTATAAGTAATATCGCATTATTTCTTGTTTGACTATCGTGGGTTTTGATTTTTTGGCAGTGGTAATGTATAGACGTTAGGCAAAAAGAGGTGGAGTGTTTGAGTTTAACAGAAAAAGTAGCTGTAATTACCGGTGGTGCCAAGGGAATCGGGAAAGAAACGGCCAAAAAATTTCTGCAAGAAGGCGCCAAGGTAGTCATTTGTGATTTTGATGAGGTTGCTGGTTTGGCTACTGTAGACGAATTAGGTAAAAATCGTTTAAGTTTTTTCAAAGTCGATGTTACCAATACTGACGATATAGAAAAAATGGTCAAATTCACGATAGATACTTATGGAAGAATTGATATATTGGTTAACAATGCAGGAATTACCAGTGATGGGTTTCTTACAAAATTGGATGATAAAGATTGGGAAAAAGTCATTGCTGTAAATTTAACAGGTGTTTATAAATGCACGAAGGCTGTAGTTCCGGTTATGTTAAAACAGAAATCAGGAGTAATACTTAATGCGTCTTCTGTAGTGGGCTTATATGGAAATATCGGACAAAGTAATTATGTTGCATCCAAATCTGGGGTTATTGGTCTTACTAAAGGTTGGGCAAAGGAATTTGGTCCGAGTAATATTCGAGTAAATGCCGTTGCCCCAGGTTTTATAGAAACAGGTATGGTTGCAGATGTACCAAAGAAAGTTCTTGATATTATGAAAGAAAAAACACCGCTTAAAAAACTAGGTAAACCAATTGATATTGCATCTGCCTATCTATTTTTAGCTTCAGATGATGCAAATTATATTAATGGGGCTATTTTAAGTGTTGATGGTGGATTAGTCGTTTAGGGTTAGTTATAGTCATAGATTAAAAGGAGAGCTACCAAATAGTAGCTCTTTTTTAGCATGTATTTAAAGTATTTGATATAAAAGGAAACAAAAATCTTTTTTTACATGTTCATTTTCAAAGATTTGTAGTTTATTATGGGAATAGTGATATTTTTCTGAAGACATTGTGAGAGAAATGAGGGACAACTATGGTAAAGGCAGTTTTTTTTGATTTAGATGATACTTTGCTTTGGGATCAAAAGAGTGTAAAGGAAGCATTTGTTGCGACATGTGAAGTGGCAAAAGAGAAATATGGGGTGGATGTAGAAGAGTTTGAAGAGGCCGTTCGTAAGGAAGCAAGAGAGTTGTATGCTTCGTACGAAACATATGAATTTACACAAATGATTGGAATTAACCCATTTGAAGGTCTTTGGGGGAATTTCTTAGATGATACAGATGATTTTCGTAAATTGGCGGAGGTTGTACCAACTTATCGTAAAGAAGCTTGGACACGTGGCCTTAAGGCTCTTGGTATTGAGGATGAGGCGTTTGGAGCTGAGCTTGCTGAGCGATTCCCGGCAGAGCGTAGGAAAAAGCCATTTATTTATGATGATACTTTTACTGTGTTAGACAGATTAAAAGGGAAATATAAATTGTTACTATTAACAAATGGATCTCCAGATTTACAAAATACGAAACTTACGATTACTCCTGAATTAGTACCATATTTTGATGTGATAGTTATTTCTGGAGACTTCGGCAGAGGAAAGCCAGATCCAACCATTTTTGAGCATGCCTTAGAGCGTGTGGGGCTTCAAAAAGATGAAGCGATTATGGTTGGTGATAATTTAATGACAGATGTTCTTGGTGCGTCAAGAGCTGGTATTAAAACAGTTTGGATTAATCGCCATGATAAAGAACGGAATGAAGTTATACCAACTTATGAAATCACACATTTAGAACAACTTTTTCCAATTCTTGATGAGTTAAATAAATAAGTTATTGATGGAGGACTTCGGTATGATTGCGGAGTCCTTTTTAATTACAAAGTTTTATTAATTATTTTACTTTTTTTTAATAAACTATTGCATATATTGAAATATGAATATATAATTAACTTCGTTGGTTCGACAAAATTCAACAATGCGGGTGTAGTTTAGTGGTAAAACCTCAGCCTTCCAAGCTGATGATGAGGGTTCGATTCCCTTCACCCGCTCCATTACATAGTTCATAACGCAGGATTTCGTTACATAGGAGAACGAAGTTTTGCGTTTTTTTAATATGTTTATTTACACAAAGGAGCGTGTCGAATGTTGCGATATGCTCTTTTGTCTACGGAGGAGCGGTCCAGTCCCATATGTGCTGAACGGGTGCCCTCCGCTTTTTTAATTAAGTTAAAATAGAATATTGTCCTTCTCCTCCATGAATTTGGAGGAACATGTCCATCAACGCTTTTGTTTGCTTGTATGCTTCTTCTATTGTGGTTGATGGACTAAAATAAATGATCTGCAGCGCTTGCTTCGTATCTTCGGTTACTTTTGTTCGTTCTGAATCAACAAATGGACTTCCAAATGGACCGGCTTGGTCAACGGACGTAATCATATGGTTCATGGAGTTTATGCGACCATTTAGACCGATGTATTCATCCTCGGTTGTTCCTATCGTAATGGTTACATCTCCAGATAGAGCGTTACAATCATAAATGCCAATTGGAACTTCGAATCTTAGTGAGAAGAAGTTATTTAGGTCAATTGCAGAGTGAACAGAAGGGAGATAGTTTTGCTTTTTAATTCTTCTATATAAGGCCTCAACTGAAGGACGGTATCGCGATGGATCTGTTCCAACGGTTTTAAATGTTTCACGCCATTCTTTAATCCCCTTGAAATCATTCCATTCTTTTTCTTGGAGATCGAAGAAAAGGGACTCTTGAAACAATTGTAAGCGTCCTTTAACCATTTGTGGTGATGGACCAACTTCAATAGTATTATATGTAATGATTCCAGCCTTGAAATGTGGAATTTTATCCTTAAGAGTTGTTGAAATCGTTATTTCCAAGTGTTACACCTCCAAAAATAATTGAAATTAGTTTATCATAGATGTCGATGGTTTAACATAAAACATACTTCTGCCCAATTAAGTAGAAGGAAGGTGATCAAGATGAACTTGAAAGAATTAAAGCAAGAACTAATTGAATATAGTAAAGAAATTGGGATAGATAAGCTGGGTATTACATCGGCTGATTCGTTTGATGAATTAAGAAATAGGTTAATTCAGCAGCAGGCATTGAATTATCAGTCAGGATTTGAAGAATCGGATATTGAAAAAAGGGTAAGACCTGAGTTGATTTTCGAGAAACCTCAATCTATTATTTCTATTGCATTAGCCTACCCTTCAAAATTAAAGGATGCCCCGAAAAGTAAGACGGGGGAGCGGCGAGGGATTTTTTGTCGAGCCTCTTGGGGAATTGATTATCATGTCCTACTCCGAGAGAAGCTGCAGTTACTTGAAGCATTTTTAAAGGAAAAAGTGCCGAATGCCTTGGCTAAATCAATGGTCGATACAGGTGAACTTTCTGACCGAGCGGTTGCCGAGAGGGCGGGGATTGGCTGGAGTGGGAAGAATACGAGCATTATCACTCCGGAATTTGGTTCTTATGTGTATTTAGGAGAGATGATTACGAATTTGCCTTTTGAGCCTGATCAGCCAATTGAAGACCAATGTGGGACATGTAATAAATGTATTGAGGCTTGTCCGACTGGTGCACTTGTACAAGGTGGACAACTAAATTCACAGCGTTGTATTGCTTATTTAACGCAAACAAAAGGCTTTTTGCCGGATGAATTTCGTTCTAAAATAGGTAATCGAATATATGGCTGTGATACATGTCAGACGATTTGTCCGAAAAATAAAGGTATCGATTTTCATTTTCATAAAGGAATGGAACCAAATCCAGAGATTGCAAAGCCGTTGTTAAGACCACTTTTGACGATTTCTAATAAAGATTTCAAAGAGAACTTTGGTCCTGTGTCTGGTTCATGGCGGGGGAAAAAGCCAATTCAGCGAAATGCAATTTTAGCTCTTGTTCATTTTAAAGACGAAACAGCGTTGCCAGAACTCATTTCTGTGATGCAAGAGGATCCTCGTCCTGTTATTCGAGGTACTGCTGCATGGGCAATCGGTAAGATTGGTGGAGTTAAAGTATCCCCTGTTTTGCAAGCAGCACTTGAAAAAGAAAAAGATGAAGAAGTTTTGGTTGAAATTGAAAAAGTATTAAAAGGATAAGCTCAGTCGTATAAGACTATCGGGTTTACTTCTCAGATACAAACAAATTAATATCTAAGGAAGGCACAAGAGAGTTCATAATCTTTTGTGCTTTTTTATTACCATCCTTTACTATAAGACTTGAGTTTTTTGTATTTATAACCAAGCATTCATACATAGATATTAGTGAAACGATAAAACAAGGCGGCGTGAGAGTAGCTATAAAAAAGCTCCGCCCCTTTTCCATAGAGGAGGTCTAGCATTTGAGGGAACAATTAAGGGCGCTACTACAGAAACGAGTAGATCAATATACATCAAATCGGGTTGAACGGTCGGATGAAAAGCTTACACGAAAACAGCAATTATTGAAGCAGCGACAGGCTGATATCATTCGTGTTCATGGAGCAGGCAAGGTTCGGTCTTTGTCAAATGAACTAAATGATACGGTGCTTAATTATCAGGTACACCTGCAGTATTTTATTAAACAACAGGATGCTTTTTTCATGGAAGAAGAAATAGAGGATCGAGAAGCTAGGTTTCGAAATGGTATTTTAGAGAGCGATGTTGAGGTTGAGCCTATTATAGATGGAAACGATGTGTCACATCTTATTGTAGAGGACACTGAGAGATTAGCTTACACATATGATCGAAGAAGAGCTATTCAGTATGCTGAAAGATGGTGGAATGAGTTTAATCCGGCTTATCGTAAGTTTACCGATGATTGTACGAATTTTATTTCCCAATGCTTACGTACAGGCGGAATTCCAATGTGGGGAAGCCCAAATAGAGGGAAAGGGTGGTGGATGGGAGGAAAAAGCTGGAGCTACAGTTGGACATCGGCACATGGGTTTTACTTACTAATGGCAAAAAGCGGTGGGATTCGAACAAAAAAAGTAGCCAATCCGCAAGAGTTAAATTTAGGTGATATTATTTGTATTGATTTTGAAGGAAATGGTCGCTTTGATCACAGTTTAATAGTTACAGCAAAGGATGCAAATGGAATGCCACTTGTAAATGCACATACAACAAACAGTCGTCATCGTTATTGGTCGTATGAAGATTCATCGCGGTATACACCGAATATAGTTTATAAATTTTTTGTTATTTTAGATGGAATGTGAAGTTTTTTGCTTTTAAGGAAAGCTTAAATTTTTTAAAGGATTACGTGTAAGAAAAACATCGACTTTCTCTATTAGAGGGATCAGTCATGTTTTTCTAAAGTCTATCTTTAATGCTATAATAAGTGGAGACTTACTACCAGGGGTGAACAGGAATTGGCAATACATGTGGTTTTATATCAACCTCAAATACCATCAAATACAGGAAATATCGCAAGAAGTTGTGCAGCAACAGATACAACATTACATTTGATTCATCCACTTGGTTTCTCAACAGAAGATAAATATTTAAAACGAGCTGGCCTTGATTATTGGGAAAATGTTAATATTCGTAATTATGATTCAATTGATGAATTTTTCGAGAAAAATGCTGGCGGGGATTTTTATCTTTTAACAAAGTTTGGAGATAAGTCACATTCATCATTTGATTTTAGTGATCAGGATAAAGAAATTTTCTTTATTTTTGGTAGAGAAACAACAGGATTGCCAAAGGATTTAATAAAGGAACATTATGATCGTTGTCTACGAATACCAATGACTGATAAAGTTCGGTCTTTGAATTTATCAAATACAGCCGCTATTTTAATTTATGAAGCGTTGAGACAGCAGAATTATCGAGATTTAGATATTAAGCGAAAAGAATGAAAAATTAACTTAACTGTGCTTTCATAGGGGGGGATGTTAAACAAATTAGTGGAAAACTGATTTTTAGCTCATGCTTATGTGATTAGAGATGCATAGGCGTGAGTTAAATGTTAACAGAGAGAAAGACAATATAATATTTTCAATGATTTCGCAGGGGGGAATGGGTATGAATCAAGTTATTGAAAGAATATTAGATCACCGATCAATTCGTTCGTTTTTGGACAGGCCATTAACAGCGGAACAAATTCAAACGATTGTGGAATGTGCACAAAGTGCGGCTACTTCTAGCTATGTCCAAGCATATACAATAATCGGGGTATCAGATCCAGAAAAAAAAGCTAAATTAGCTGAAATTGCTGGGTCACAAACATATGTGGAAAAAAGTGCGCATGTGTTTGTTTTTTGTGCGGATTTACATCGTATTGACATTGCAGGGGAAATGGAAGGACAAAATGTATCCGAGTTACTTGAAAGTACAGAGAATTTCATGGTAGCCTGTATCGATGCTGCTCTTGCTGCTCAAAATGCTGCGTTGGCTGCTGAGTCGATGGACCTCGGCATTTGCTATATTGGTGGGATTCGTAATAATTTACAAGCGGTTAGGGAGCTTTTACATATTCCTTATCGTGTCATTCCATTATTTGCACTTATTGTGGGATATCCAAAAAATCGTTCTGAGAAAAAACCGCGTTTACCACTGGCTAATATCTATCATGAAAATAGCTATCAAGAAGATAAACAAGTATTCGTTAAGCAATTAAAGGAGTACAATGAAACAATTTCAAATTATTATGATCGAAGAACAAATGGAAAACGTAAGGACACATGGACCGAGCAAGTTTCCGAAATGTTAGATAAAAAAAGAAGATTATATATGAAAGAGTTTGTTGAGGGACAAGGTTTTAAAAAATATTAAGGATAGAAAAACACGACTTTTAATAATGGTGATATTCGATGTACCTCATGCTATGAACTGAAGTAATATTTTTTAATTCTGATTATACATAAAAAGCTGAGTAACTAAAAAAATAGTTGCTCAGCTTTTTTTATTTGTTGGACAACAAGGTTGGTCAAATGATCTTTGGCTCATTTTATCCCTGGTTTATCGTTATACCCGGCAGTAAAAATAGCAGTTAAAAATGTAACAATAACAGCAAGAATGATAATTGTACCTGAACCCATTAGTTTTACCTCCTTTAACTGAATTGCCAACAATTTTTGTATTATCAGAACATATAAATTTCGGTGCCACCCCAGTATTATTCCGCTTTTCTAATCATAAGTATACCTTAATCAAAAGTTTCTGGGAATGTAAAACAATCATTATTTGAATTTTTTGGTAAATAAATAAGGGTTGTTTATATATTTTCCTACCTCTTTGGAAACTATACACATGTTTGTAAGACTTGCTGCATAGATTAAAGTATTCTCTGAAAGTGATAGGGGGAGGTTCCAGTAATGGACATTTTAAGAAAAATTGAAAAATTTAGAGAAGATGAACAGAAGCTAAAGTGGGAAGGTACCTTCGCAGAATACTTAGAGATTGTAAAAGAAAAGCCATTGGTTGCACAATCTGCACATTCACGTGTATATAACATGATTAAAGATGCTGGAATAGAAGAGGAAAATGGTGTTAAACGCTATAATTTCTTTAGTGGCCAGTTATTTGGTCTTGAGGAATCGCTAGAAAGGCTAATTGAGGAGTATTTTCATCCAGCTGCAAAGCGACTAGATGTTCGAAAGAGAATTCTTTTGTTGATGGGTCCTGTCTCTGGTGGTAAATCAACGCTAGTATCTTTATTGAAGCGAGGCTTGGAAACATATTCGTTAAAGAATCAAGGAGCTATTTATGCGATTAAAGGATGCCCAATGCATGAGGATCCTTTACATCTAATTCCACAAAACTTGCGACGAGATTTTTACGAAGAATATGGGATTAGAATTGAAGGTAATTTGTCACCATTAAACTTGATGAGACTAGAAAAAGAGTATGGAAATCGAATTGAAGACGTGATTGTTGAACGAATTTTTCTATCTGAAGATCGTCGGGTAGGTATTGGAACATTTAGTCCATCCGATCCGAAATCACAAGATATTGCAGATTTAACAGGAAGTATTGACTTTTCAACCATTGCCGAGTTTGGCTCAGAATCTGATCCTCGTGCCTATCGTTTCGATGGAGAATTGAATAAAGCAAATCGCGGGATGATGGAGTTCCAGGAGATGCTGAAATGTGATGAGAAATTTTTATGGCATTTACTTTCTCTTACACAGGAAGGAAATTTTAAAGCAGGAAGATTTGCGTTAATTTCAGCAGATGAGCTAATTGTTGCTCATACAAATGAAACGGAGTATAAAGCCTTTATTGCGAACAAAAAAAATGAGGCACTTCATTCACGTATTATCGTAATGCCTATTCCTTATAATTTGAAAGTAACGGAAGAGGAAAAAATTTACGAAAAAATGATTAGTGAAAGTGACGTTTCTGATGTGCATATTGCACCACATACATTAAGAGTGGCAGCAATGTTTAGTATTTTAACTCGCTTAAAAGATCCTAAAAAAGGTGATATTGATCTTGTGAAGAAAATGCGTCTATATGATGGGGAAAATGTTGAAGGCTTTAATTCTGCTGATATTCGTGAGTTGAAAAAGGAATATCAAGATGAGGGCATGAGCGGAATTGATCCTCGTTATGTTATTAACCGAATTTCATCAACGATTATTCGTAAGGAAAATCCTTCAATTAATGCTTTAGATGTACTACTGTCACTAAAGGCTGGGCTTGATCAGCATCCTTCGATAACGAACGAGCTTAGGGAAAGATATTTAAACTTCATTTCATTAGCTAGAAAAGAATATGATGCGATTGCGAAAAATGAAGTTCAAAAGGCATTTGTTTATTCCTATGAAGAATCAGCGAAAACGCTTATGGATAATTATTTAGACAATGTCGAGGCATATTGCAATAAATCAAGGCTTCGTGATCCGTTAACTGGAGAAGAAATCAATCCAGATGAGAAGCTCATGCGTTCTATTGAAGAACAAATTGGTATTTCAGAGAATGCAAAGAAAGCGTTCCGTGAAGAAATATTAATTCGAATATCAGCATATGCACGAAAAGGAAAACGATTTGATTATAACTCGCATGATCGTTTGAGGGAAGCGATTCAGAAAAAGCTATTTGCGGACTTAAAAGATGTTGTAAAAATAACAACATCTACAAAAACACCAGATGAAAATCAGTTGAAAAAAGTGAATGAAGTCATCGCGAGACTCATAGAAGAACATGGTTACAACTCAACTTCAGCTAATGAATTATTGCGATATGTCGGAAGCTTATTGAACCGATAACAAGCAATATGTTCCCCCTTGCCATAAAAGGCGAGGGGTTTAGTTTATTCAGAATTTATTAATGAATTAGGTGAATGTCTATTATTGGAAAATAGTGTAAATTAATTAATTTCATTGCATATGATAGAGTAATACTTTACTTAGAGTTCTATGAAAGTGTCAATACTATGTAAGATTGTGATCATATCACACTACCATATCATATGAAAAAATGTGAAAATGGTGCACAATTTTGTTGAGGGGGAAGAAGATGAAGGAAGAAAACAATCATCAATTTGTTGTTTCTCAGGAAAATTGGTCCCTCCATCGAAAGGGTTATGACGATCAACAACGTCACCAAGAGAAGGTGCAGGAGGCCATAAAAAACAATTTACCGGATTTAATCTCTGAAGAAAGCATTGTCATGTCAAATGGGCGTGATGTAGTGAAAATACCTATTCGTTCTCTTGATGAATACAAGATTCGCTATAATTACGATAAAAACAAACATGTTGGTCAAGGTACTGGAGATAGCAAGGTTGGTGATGTTGTAGCACGTGATGGAGCTCCTTCTGATAGTGGTGCTGGAAAAGGTAAAGGTGCAGGCGATCAGGCAGGAGAAGATTATTACGAAGCTGAAGTGTCGATGCTGGAGCTAGAAGAAGCTTTATTTAAACAATTGGAATTACCAAATCTTCAACAAAAGGAACTAGCCGAGCATACGTTAGAGGATATCGAATTTAATGATATTCGTAAGACGGGTTTAATGGGGAATATTGATAAAAAGAAAACAATGATTTCAGCATTCAAACGAAATGCCCTTAGTGGTAAGCCAGGGTTTCACCCTATTTATAAAGAGGATTATAAGTTCAAAACATGGAGCGAAATTGAAAAACCAGATTCGAAGGCCGTAGTATTAGCAATGATGGATACTTCAGGATCAATGGGACTCTGGGAAAAATATATGGCACGCAGTTTCTTTTTCTGGATGACCCGTTTCTTGAGGACAAAGTATGAAACAGTTGAAATTGAGTTTATTGCTCATCATACAGAAGCAAAAGTTGTTTCACAGGAAGACTTTTTTTCAAAAGGTGAGAGTGGAGGAACCATTTGCTCTTCAGTTTATCGTAAAGCTTTAGAGTTAATTGATGAAAAGTATGATCCAGAAAAATTTAATATTTACCCATTTCATTTTTCCGATGGAGATAATTTAACATCTGATAATGTTCGTTGCGTAAAATTGGTTGAAGAATTAATGAAGGTTTCGAATATGTTTGGATACGGTGAGGTCAACCAGTATAACAGGCATTCGACTCTTATGACCGCTTATAAAAATATCAACAACGAGAAATTTCGCTATTATATTTTAAAGCAAAAAGCAGATGTCTTTTATGCAATGAAGAGCTTTTTCCAAAATGAAGAAACTAAATTACATGCTTAAGTTAAAAACGCAGACCGTACAGTTATATGGTCTGCGTTTTCTATATGGAAAGGACACTGAAATTGGATTACCCAATCATTATTTTTTCCTCTGCATAACGAATTTTCGATTTATCCTTTGAATGGATAGAAAGTGCAAAAGCCATTGTCAGAGGTCCAACTCTACCAACCAACATCATAATGGTAATCAAAATTCGTCCAATCGGGCTCAACTCTCCAGTGAATCCAGCGCTTAAACCCACGGTACCAAAGGCAGAGACTGTTTCAAATCCGATTTTCATTACATCTGCTCCTCTTTCTGTAATGGTGAGTAAAAAAAAGATAATAAAAATAAATATGGTTGCAGAAACAGCAATGGATAATGATCTCAATACGAGTGATTTTGGAATTCTTCGTTTGAAAATATTAATATCCTCATTATTAGCCAAGACCGCCCAAAGTGTGAAGAGCAATATGGCAAAGGTTGTTACTTTAATTCCACCTCCAGTAGAGCCTGGAGCTGCACCTATAAACATTAATCCCATCATAAAAGCCTGAGAACTTACTGTTAGTTGACTAATATCTAACGTATTGAATCCGGCTGTTCTTGTAACTATTGTTTGAAAATACGAAGCCCACCATTTATCAACCATATCTAAGTTTCCTAATGTAGCGGGATTACTATATTCTAATCCAAAAATGATAAGAGTACTGACTACATTAATAAGGATCGTAAATAACAACACAATTTTAGTATGGAGTGATACTTTTTTTAAATTCTTTTTTGCAAAGATATCAGTGACAACAAAAAAACCGATTCCGCCAAGTATGATTAACAAGGTAATCATTATATTTACGGTTGGGTCACCCACCCATTTGCTTAAATTATCTGGTTCTAAGCCAAAGCCTGCATTATTGAAAGCCGAGATAGAGTGGAAAATTCCATAGTAAATTGCTTTCCCCCAATTCATTTCTTGTGCCCATCTAATCGAAAGAACAATAGCTCCGATGGCTTCTACTACCAAAGTAATTAATACAATTCGTAGAACAAGTCGGATGACTCCCTGAAGTGAAAAATAGTTTAGTGATTCTTGAATTAATAATCTTTGTTTTAAACCGATTTTTTTACCTAGGATAATAAACATTAAGGTACCACTGGTCATAAAGCCCCACCCACCGAGTTGAATCAAAACGAGTAAGACAATTTGTCCAAATAAAGTAAATGTGGTGCCAGTATCTACAACAGCTAATCCGGTTACACAAACGGCTGAGGTTGCTTCAAATAGAGCATCAATGAAGCTTAGGTGATGTCGATCAGCAGTAGCAAAAGGAATCATTAGTAAGCCTGCTCCAATAATGATTAGTCCTATAAAGCCAAACAGCAGCACATATGCTGGATGAATTTGCACAATGTTATTTTTACGTTTTCTTTGAGAATGCAACATCATAATCTCCTTTTCATTACTCGTTCACTATACAATCCTTTGATCAATTGCTACGGTTTAACATAGCCTAGATTTTGGTAAATATTAGTTTTTTTTACTTTTTGCTAAGGTTTCATCATCTAAAGATATAATTTCATTTGCTCTTTGTCTATGTTCTAGTTATAGATATGCTTAAAAGTACAAACAAACTAAGCACCAATCCGTGATAAAATAATAGTAGTTGGATTAGTACAATTTCATTTTCACTTTCAAGCTTCAAGTACTACTAAACTTTTAGAAAGTATTTAGCTTCAAGGTGAGACGTGACTGATAGCTCAGCCCCTTATATAGAGAAAAGGAGTGTTCATCCATGAAAAGAGATACCTTTTTTTTTACTTTTATCCTATTGTTTTTTGTAGTTGGGTTAGTGGCATGTTCTAATTCTCCATCGAAAGAAGACGCGAGTGTAGACAAGGAAAATACATATGTTATTAAAGTTGGACATGCAGCAGCTATAGATCATCTTGCTCAAAAATCATTTGTGAAATTTAAAGAGATAGTGGAGATAAAAAGTGATGGAAAAATCAAAGTAGAAATTTATCCGAATGGTGAATTGGGCGGGGAAAGAGAAATGCTTGAAAAGCTTCTCCTTGGTGATTTGACGATGATGGCTCCATCATCAGCCCCTTTAGAAGCAGTATCTAAAGATATCATTCTATGGGATCTTCCTTATTTATTTAAGGATCATGAAACAGCTTACAGAGTTTTAGATGGACCAGTTGGACAAGAAGTACTTGATTCTTTTTCTGATAAAGGGATTATCGGACTGGCCTATTGGGAAAATGGTTTTCGCCATTTAACAAATGATGTAAGACCAATCAGAGACGTTAAAGATATGCAGGGAATTAAAATACGAACATTAGAAAGTCCGATACAAATTAAATTATGGTCTGCAACAGGGGCAGAACCAACGCCTATAGGTTTTACAAAGGTATATGCTTCTTTACAGAACCATACAGTAGATGCAGAGGATACGCCGCTTTCGCTTATGTATGCACAAAAGTTTTATAAAGTACAGAAGTATTTAACTTTGTCTGGTCACACCTATTCACCTTGGCCATTAGTAATCAATAAAAAATTCTTCGATGGTCTTCCAGCGGACTTACAGCAGGTTGTTAGAGATGCAGCGATTGAAACACGTGATTATAATAGAAAAGTATCTAGAGAAGATGAAGTGAAGGCACTGAAGCTGTTAAAAGAGCAAGGAATGGAAGTAACGGAATTATCTGTTGAACAGAAAGCTGAATTTAAAGAAGCAATGAATGGCATCTATGTGGATGTTAAAGCTGAGGTCGGGGAAGAACTTTTTAATAAATTAATGAAGGAAGTTTCAAAGTAAAAAAATGATGTTATTCAATCATTTCAATAGGTTAATAGGGTACCACCACACAGTCTCAAGTGTCCCCCATTATACATAAAAACCACCATTCTTGTGGTATTTTGCTACAAAAGGATGGTGGTTTTTATTTCTATGAAATGGAAGAACTAAAGGATCTGGGGAAAGCTTGTAGCTAGCTACACCTTTTCATTTACCTTTTTTGAGTAAAGGCTTGTTCTATTCCTACCTTCTAATTTAGAGGTATACATCGCTTTGTCTGCTGATGAGATTATCTCATTCGCGTCTTTTCCGTGTTCTGGGTAGATGGCTATTCCTAATGAAATCGTAATGGCCTCTCCTGTTGGAGATATCGTGCTTTCTAATTTCATTCGTAATCGTTCGGCAATATCTATCGCTGTATCATGATCACCATATGGAACAATAATTGCAAACTCCTCGCCACCGTATCGGAAACATATATCTCCGTCACGGGTTAGTTCTTGCATGGTATGAGCTAAGAATCTTAAAACATCGTCACCTACCAAATGTCCAAATGTGTCATTGACTTTTTTGAATAAATCAATATCTAAAAAAATGAGTGAAAAGGGAGTGCGATTATGAATTTGCTCACTGATGACAAGGTCAAATGTCCTTCGATTAGCTAATCCAGTAAGAGCATCAGTTTGCACAGCAGTATCTAATTGATTGATATGATTTTTAATTTCTTGAAAGGCTATATCGATACTCTGATAAAGTTGCTTCACTTCATACATGTTTGATTTAATTTTTGGAAATTCTGATATCATTTTTCCTGTTGGATTGATAAATTTTTCTGTATATTTGGCTAATGTAAATAAGGGACTTGAAATGGAATGACTAATCATAACTGAAAAAGTAGTCCCGGTTAATATGCTAAAAATCCCCAATAAAATAACTGTTATTTTTGTTCTTTCTACAGCACTTGCTACTTCGTCACTACCTGTTTGCATTAACTGTTCTTGCCCTTTAACTAACGCGTCTATTTTCCCCTGAAACACATTTGAAATGGTCTTGGATGAAGTATTAAGCAAATTATTATAACCAACATCATTTCCGTCTTTTTTTAAGGCAATTTCCATATTTACAATTTCCTCAAAACGAAGTTGGAAGGCTGCCAACTGTTGAATAACCTCTTGGTCTTCATCATTCGTATATGTTTTCATCATATGATTGATCATCTTGTTCGTTTGTTGCGCATGCTGATCGTAAAGAGTGAGATAATTACTATCGCCCGTTAATAAATAACTTTTTACTGAATCAGATTGTTGCAAATAATGACTCTCTAAATCTTTCGTCAAAAGTGCATTATTTACATTTTCGTCCATTAAATGTTTATAAGACTCTTTCGTGGAATTTATGACACTAATAGAGACAACGCTTTCAATCACTAATAGTAAAAGGACAAATGCGAATCCAAAGAGCAGTTTTTTACCAATAGTTAATTTCATGTGAATTACTCCTTAAGTTAGGGGACAAAAGTATTATACAGTTTAAGTATAATGGAATGAATCATTTTCGACTATTTATATTTTAATATATTTTATTGAAAATAGGGAATAGGATGCATATTTGATTTAAATTTGATTCTAAAAAAAAAATTCCTAATCGAATGTTCACGATTAGGAATTTTTAGTTAAAGTCATATAGATTTTGATTGCGATAGTGCATTTGATTTGTTCGATAACAACTTGTATCCGTTTTTTTGCATACCTTTTTAACTTTAGCAGCTTCTTGACTAATCTCATCAATAGATGTGAACCTGTTATCTTTGTTAGTAATAACGGCAATAGACATCCCAACAAGCGAGATATTCTCATATTTTCCTTGTCTATTTTGAGTATAAATATAGCCTTTTTTATAATCTTCAGGCCGATAAAATCTTTCCAGCATTTGATCAAAATTTCGAATGATATTTTCACAAATACTAGAATACATATGATGAGTTAATATGATGATAAAATCGTCACCCCCAATATGTCCAATAAAATAAGGAGTGGTTATATGATTAGTATTTATTTTTATTAGGGCTGCTGTTTCTCGAAGCAATTCATCACCTTTATGAAAGCCATATGTATCGTTGTACGATTTAAATTGGTCTAAATCTAGATAAAGGATACTGTATTCTTCATATTTTAATACTTTTTCAAGATGCTGTTGGATTTCATAATTACCAGGTAAACCTGTTAGTGGACTCAAATCACGTGCAATATCTACCTTTATTTCAGCCAACTTAAGAAGTAAGTTTTTAATACTAACGATGCCATATACTTGTTCATGTTTAGTGACAATGACTGAATCATATATATGCTGTTGTGACCGGTGCATGGCAAGCGTACTTACCTCAACGATGTCTACATTATAATCTACATAAAGTGGCATCTGGTCCATAATTAATATAATGTCTCTTCCCATAAAAAGATCTAATCCATATTTTTTAGAGAGACTTTGAAAGAAGTGGATCCTCATAACAAGTCCTATCGGTTTATTTTGATCAGCAACGATGACACCTTCAATTTCCGGTCTTTTTTCGAATAAGCTATAAACATATGAACATTTGATAGTCGGATGAACAATTGGAAGTTTCTCGGCAATTTCTCCTATACTCAAGATCATGAATTATCCTCCTTATTACCTAAATTTTCATGTTTTTACCTGAAATTCACAATATATTTTACTGATATTTAACAAAAACAATACAAAAATTAATATTCATAAGTCTATAGACTAATCTAAAAAAGACGAATTCAATTATGAATTCGCCTTACATTTTTATATCTTATATACGGCCGTAATCTCTTCTTCTTCCGCATGCTTTCGATAATATTTGCTAATGAATGTACCGTAGAATGAAGCTAACATTTGTTGGAATAGCATACCGAGAATTACTGGAACAGCTACAGCAGAGGGGAAGTACGTAACTGCAATTACTGCCCCGGCAGATATATTCCGCATACCGCCTGTAAATGTTAATGTAACTACATTTTCTTTATTCCACTTTAATAGTCTGCCAATATACCAAGATAATAAATAGCCTGAAGCTGCAATCACTAAGACAATGAATGCAGTAAGGATAAGTTTGAAGTTGATATCCAAAACATAAGGTGCAATTTTCGAACTATTCAACATGACAACGATCGCCACTGCAATCTTGGCAAAAGGAGCTAAACGGGGTGCCAAGATATCTGCGATTTTTCCTTTTGTCGCTTGATTTAAAAACATGGCAATTAAGGATGGAATCACAATCATCGTAATAAGGCCATTCATCATGGACAAAATATCTATTTCAATTGCGCTTCCGGTAAAAATACTTACACTAAAAGGTACAATAAATGGCGATAGAATCGTATCGATGATTACTATGGCAAGAGCAAGTACTGAGTTTCCAGAATAAATGGAGACCCAGATCATACTTGTTACTCCAGTTGGAATAACAACAGCAAGGACTAAGCCAGTGATTGTAAAAACATCACCAGGAAAAACGAGATGGCCAAGTAAGAAGGCCCAAATCGGCATAATAATGTGAAGAATAATGAGGGCAACTAACATGGGTAGTGGATGAGTTATGACTTGTTTGAGTGATTGGAAATTTGATTTTAAGCTTCCGTTAAATGTGATTAAAGCAAAAATCCAGGGAACGAGAAATGTATAATCAATGATATAGCTACTTAATAGAATACCTAAAATAACGCTTGTTGGTGTCATGAAGGGCAACGCTTTTTCGAGGTAACGGTTTATTTGTTGTAACATCACATTCACTCCTAGTTGAATACAGCGTTCTTTCCCATTAATAATAGCATAATCATGCAAGCGTAAACGCAGAATAAAAGTTTAGTATATTTTTCATTTCTTGTAAAAACCATGATAAAATGAAAAACATAATGAAAGTATTGAATAGTTTAATTTATTGGAGGGCATTAAGTTGACAGGTGAAATATTAGCAGCGATACAGATTCCAGCACTTGATGAAGCGATGGGAAATCAGGTTAGTAACTACGTAGATACATTAACAATACCACATGGCGCGTTAGGACGGCTTGAGGAGCTTGTCATTGAATTAGGTAAGATGACAGGCGAAGCTTTTCCTGAGGTATCCAGACCAGGCGTAATCGTATTTGCAGCAGATCACGGAATTACAGCTGAAGGTGTTTCCGCTTATCCAAAAGAAGTAACTGTACAAATGGTTCGTAATTTCTTAAATGGTGGAGCAGCGATTAATGCATTTAGCCGAGCAATTGATGCAGAGTTTGCAATTGTTGATATTGGAATAGATGCTGAAATGAATGATGAAGGTTTAACCTCTAAAAAGGTACGATTTGGTACAGCGAATTTTTACAAGGAAGATGCAATGACTCGTGAGGAAGCGATTCAGGCTTTAGAAGTCGGCTATGAACAAGGGAAAGCGATGATTGATAAAGGAGTAAAATGTTTGATTCTCGGCGAAATGGGAATTGGTAATACAACTCCAAGTAGTGCGATTACGGCTGTTCTTAGTGGGCAAGACCTTAGTAAGCTTGTTGGATTCGGAACAGGTCTTGTAAGTGAAGGGATTTCACATAAACAACAAGTGATTGAACAAGCCATTGCTAATCGCAAACCAAATTCTAAAGATCCAATTGAGCTCTTATCAAAAATAGGCGGTTTGGAGATTGCTGGAATGGCGGGAGCCATGCTTGCAGCAGCAAGTCATCGTGTACCGATTCTCGTTGATGGATTTATTGCAACCGTATCAGCTTTGATTGCTGATATGATTGCAGAAGGAGCTTCAAACTATATGTTTGTTGGTCATCAATCTGTTGAACCAGGTCATATAATAGCAGCGGAGTTATTAGGAAAGAAACCTCTAGTGGATTTAGGAATGAGAATAGGGGAAGGCACAGGAGCGGCGGTTGCCTTTCCAATTTTACGGGCAGCAACACTTGCACTTAAAGAAATGGCAACTTTTGAAAGTGCGGGAGTGTCTTCGAAATAAAGTGTTCCATTAGTGGGGGGCTCATTGCCCGTTAAGAGTGGATAAATAAAAATTAAGCTTACCTGTATGAATTACGATTTGTAACTATTCAGGTAGGCTTTTTTATCTTGATAAAACAATCTTAAGTCAGACAAATTTGGAAAAACAGGTCCTGTATTATTTTGTAACGGGTTCTCTTTTCTGGTGCACAACATATTTTTAACACTCTCAATAACAGCAATATTGCAACACCTTTTGAATCCAGACAAACATTGATTTATCCGGATTCTGATATTGTAGCAATTACAAATCGCATAGCAAATTACATGTTAAATAGCAGGTAGAGAACAAAAATTCTCAATCTGCTATTTTGTCTGCTAAACTGTATGTCATTTTGGAGATTAAAACAGCAATATTATTAACATACCCATCGTAGGCACTTTCACTTAGACAGTAAGAACAGAAAATCGATGTAGAGAGCTCTCAATGACCAAAAAGCAGAAGTTGGTCAGAAAAAAGGGCGAGATGAGAGC
>SMEO01000090.1_pt1 | contig 21001 bp, 19 predicted proteins | sample 2456251 | NCBI WGS metagenome assembly SMEO01 (sample SAMN10132594, study PRJNA489261) | soil metagenome | isolation source: day1 control-silt loam soil ammended | place: USA | reverse complement strand
CCGTTCCCATTCCGAACACGGAAGTTAAGCTCTTCAGCGCCGATGGTAGTTGGGGGTTTCCCCCTGTGAGAGTAGGACGTCGCCAAGCAAAAGTGAGAGACTAGCAGAAATGCTAGTCTTTTTTGTTGGGGATAAAAGAAAATTGTTAAGTTTTTTGTCATATTTGACCGATTTTCTGCACATTACCTTAATTTTGCAGTAAAATGAGAAGGAATATTCCAGACCTATGGAGGAACTTACAATGATTTACCAAGTAAAGTTAGTGAAAGGGCTATTGTCTCCAGGACGTAATCGATATCATTTACATGAGGCAGAGGCAGTAACACATTTTAAGGGAAAAATCGTTCTTTTGTATTTATTAAGCATTCTTATTTATGGGTTTTATGGTTTTCTAGGTATTGGTTCAGAATCATTTTCCAAAGAGTTGCTAAATCTAGGGACTAGCGAAATTGCAATGGGAAAAGTACTTATTTTAGCAGGAAACCTTGTGGCTGGATTAGTCTATCCAACCGTTTATTTGTTCCTTATTGCGTTATTCTTATGGGTTGTTACGGATATTGAATTTGTAAAGCTATTGATTGTCCAAATGATCGTTTTTATTTTACAACTACTAGAGAAAGTGTTAATTATGCCATTTTTAGTTTTTATGCAGTTAAGCCATGATTCCAATCCTTTTTCTCTAGGGGTAATAAGTCAATATTTGACTTCTAATGAGTACGTCATACATTTTCTGGGGGAAATGACAATATTTCAAGTGCTGATTATTGCGGTCCAATATTATTATTTGAAGAAATTTACTGAACGGAATAAATATATGGTTCTTTTAGCTGTAATATTGAGTTACTTGATTTTATGGCTTATAAATGCGTTGTTAGCATACATAAAAGTGGGCGTATTTGTTTAGGGGTGGTGAATAGTTATGAAAAGATGGAAAAAGGTATCTGTTGTAGCCATTTCGGGAGCGCTACTTGCAACGAATCTATATTTAATTATGAAAGAGGATAGCAAAGTATCGCGTTCAATTTTTGTGAAAAGTTGGACTAAGGTTGAGAACTCAACGGTTACAGAAACATACGATACAAAGGGTGTTACAACAGCAGCTGAAAAATATAATGTGTATTTTAATGGAGAGAATCAAATATTCGGACGTTTTCTCGTAAAAGAGGGAGATGAGGTTGCGACTGGAACTCCATTATATGAGTATACTGTGAAGAATTTAGAGCAACAGACAGTTGATTTAGAGCGTGAGATTGCAGCATTAGAAAGTGATATAGCTGGTGTTGATGAATATATAGAGAAACTTACAGATTATCCAATTCAAGTTCCCGATGATGGCACAACAAGTTCTTCTGATATTAATATAGCTACTCTTGATCAAGAAATATATAAGCAGGAGTTAGAGAAAAGCAAATTAGAAGATAAGAAAACAAAATTAGATGCACAATTAATGGCTCTTAATGAGCAAAGCGGTCCACTTACGATGGATAGTGAGGTAGATGGGATTGTAAAGGGAATGGATGCTGCATTAGGGAATCCGGTCATGACAATTGCTTCAAATCAACAAGCAATTGAAGGTGTTCTTTCTGAGTCGGAGTACAAAAAAACTGAGGTCGGGATGAAAGTCAAAATTAGCTCCCCTCAACTAGAAAAAACGTTGAATGGTACGATAGGACATGTAGAAAATTACCCTACAAAAGAACCGTCCTTGAACCAAAAATCCTATTTTCCTTTCCAAATCATAATGGAGCCTACTGATACTGAAACTAAGCAGCTAGTAATTGGTTCAAAGGTTGACGTTAGGGTGATTACAAATAAGGTTAGTGATGTGCCAACAGTGGCAGCGAAAATCGTACATGATAAAGATAAACCATATGTTTATAAGCTAACGGACAAAGGATATATAAACAAAGAATATATATCTGCTGGTGCACAAAATGATAATAAAGTTGAGATTGTAGACGGCCCAGTAGTAGGGGAAACCGTCCTTGAATCACCAAAATTTATTCCTAAAAATCATTCCCAGTTTATTACACCTATTCAAACAGAGAAAGTAGATTTCTCGGTGTATGAAAAATTGACAACACGTGAGAAATGGCGCTATTTCTTAATCGGAATGCTTGAAAAGTAAATGTGAAGCCTCATCAGTGGAAATTGGTAATACTTACCTTTTTTCAGCTTTGTAATTATTTAGGGTTTATTCCATCTTAGTGGTATGATAGTATGACTTTAAATATATTGTAAAAAGGAATGCTGTGCGGTCGATATTGTGAACATAATGGGAAAAAGTGAGCGCTCTAATTCCTCTAAAAGGTTGGAGGGAAAGTGGGTTATGAAGTATGAAAGTAGAGACATTGTATATATGCATGTACAAGCTTCTGAGAGATTTGTCATCACGAGCGGTATGAGCTTTAGGGAGTTTGCATCCTCATTAGAAAAACCTTTGAATCACGTCCTACTTTTAAAACATGATTATGATGATACGGAGTTTAATTTAAACGTTTCTTTAGATTATGTAACAAATGAAAATGTAGCTAAATTAGTCAAAGCAGATGTAAGGTCGTTCGGTAATTTTTGCTGGGTTGATTTTCAAGAAGAAAGTAGCTTGGATGATTTGGATGGAATGGAATTGGCGGAGTTACTTTATCTAGGCCATATGAAGCATCATTTAAAGCAACCATTTTTTTCAAAGCTGCATAACCAATTTGTCTATTTAGCACAGGATGATGAATGGTTTAGCAAAGTATATTATCGCTCTATAGCCATGTATTATAAATTATTAGGGAACTTTCTCTCCATAAAATTTGAAGAATTGAAAATGGATCGGGCATGGTTTGGTATAAGGAAAAAAAGAGGATTACCACCTGTACCAGTGGATGTGCTTTCGGATTTGTCAACGATGCTGTCTGAAGGGCTTGTCTTTTCGTTCAAAAATGCGGTGCAAACGAGAACAAAAATTGAGATACCAATCTGGGTTGTTGGAGATTTTACTAATATGGATGAAATGTTAGATAGTTATTATGATGTACGGACTCAAAAACCTGATGCCTATGTTACATTCCTATGGAAACTAGGAGTATGGTCCATCGTTAAATAATATGCGAACGGTTTACCCCTTGTCATGAATAAACAAGGGGTTTTATTCATACGTTTGACATAGAATAAAATGAAAGAAAGTATTGATAAAAGCAAAATGACTGAAAGAAACTTTTTTCGTTTTCAATCTAAAATGTTACAATGAACATGCGAAAAGAATATTGGAGGTTCTAATGAATGAAAACTAAACTTGGATTGCTTTATGGTGGAAAATCTGCGGAACATGAGGTTTCATTGCAAACCGCATTAGCAGTCATTAAAGCACTTGATCTAGAAAAGTTTGATATACATCCGATTTACATAACTAAAGAGGGGACTTGGGTAAAAGGACCACAGCTTACGAAACCAGCAGAAAGTGCTGCGGAATTAGTATTTTCGGAAGAAAGTCAAGTTTCACCACTTGTACTGCAACGTGCAAGTGGTTCAGCTCATCAAGATGTTGAAGTAGGCTATGATGTGATTTTCCCACTTCTTCATGGAACAAATGGTGAAGACGGTACGGTTCAGGGGTTGCTAGAAATATTAAATCTTCCTTATGTAGGGAATGGTGTGTTAGCTTCATCGGCAGGAATGGATAAAGTCATTATGAAGAATATTTTTGCACAAGCTGGCCTTCCGCAAGTAAAGTACTCATGGTTGATTCGCTCAGAATGGGAAGAAAATCCAGAAGCAGCCTATAAAAAGATTGAAGATGCTTTAGGCTATCCTAGTTTTGTAAAACCAGCGAACCTAGGGTCTAGTGTTGGAATTAGCAAGTGTATAAATAGAGAGGAATTAGAAAAGGCATTTGTTGAGGCATTTCAATACGACCGTAAAATCATTGTTGAAGAAGGCGTCACAGCACGTGAAATTGAAATTGGTGTATTAGGAAATGATAATCCTTCTTGCTCTGTTACGGGAGAAATTATTGCAGCCAAAGATTTTTATGATTATACAGCGAAGTATTCCGATATCAAAACGGAGATGGTAATTCCTGCTAATGTGACTCAAAGTCAGTATAAGGATATATCAGAAATGGCTATTACTGCATTCAAAGCGTTGGATTGTTCTGGACTTGTTCGAGCTGATTTCTTTTTAACAAAAGAAGGACAGTACTATATCAACGAAGTGAATACAATGCCTGGTTTTACTCCATATAGTATGTTTCCATTAATGTGGAAGGAAGCAGGAGTGGAATATCCAGAACTCATTGAAAAGCTAGTGAAGCTAGCTCAAGAGCGCTATGATGAAAAACAAAAAATCAAATATACTGTATAAATTTTTTCTTAGAGTTTAGTTATGAATATATTATGATGAAACAAGCAGGAGCATTCAGACACTAGGCTTCTGCTTTGTTTTGTTTAATTTGGAGGCGCGTGATGATTAATCGAACGTTAAAACAGATTCATGAAATGATTGGTGGTTTGAATGATATTTCGAAGTGGGAGTCTGTGAATATTGTTGGTGTAGCTATTGATTCTCGCAAAGTAACCCCTAATAACTTATTTGTTCCGTTACGTGGTGAAAAGGTGGATGGACATCGTTATGTTGAAAAAATAAAGGATCAAGGAGCAGCTGCATCTTTATGGCAACAAGATGTCCCGAATCCACCTACAAATGTTCCAATTATCTTAGTAGAAAATACCGAATTTGCTCTTCAAGAATTAGCAAGAGCCTACCGTCAGCAATTGAATGTGAAGGTTATTGGTGTGACAGGAAGTAATGGTAAAACAACTACTAAGGATATGACAGCAGCACTACTGGCAACAACCTATAAAGTGCATAAGACTATTGGAAATTATAACAATCATTTAGGTTTACCTTTAACGATTCTTTCTATGGATGAGGATACGGATGTAGCTGTGTTAGAAATGGGTATGAGTAGTCGTGGAGAAATTGAATTTTTATCAAAGCTAGCTCGTCCTGATCTTGCCATTATAACGAATATTGGCGAATCCCATTTGCTTGACTTAGGATCTCGAGAGGAAATTGCTAATGCTAAGCTAGAAATTATTGAAGGATTAGCTGATGGAGGAACATTGATTTATTACGGTGATGAACCTCTATTGAAGGATAAAGTTAGTAATAAACTTGAGTCTTTACGTGTTTTATCTTTTGGACGCTCCCAAACAAATGATTTATATGCTTCTTCGATTCAGCAGGGAAACGACCATACAGCTTATACAATTGCCGGGGTATTAGAAGGGGAATATGAACTTCCTGTTCTCGGTCATCATAATGTCATGAATGCTTTAGCAGCGATGTTAGTGGCAAAAGAGATGAATGTGAGTCAGGAGAAAATTCGTGAAGGTTTAGCTTCTATTCAATTGACGAATATGAGAATGGAAATGGTTGAAGGAGCAAATGGAGCAAAGATCATAAATGATGCCTATAATGCTAGTCCGACTTCAATGAGGGCTGCTATTGAGCTAATGGAAGGATTGTCAGGATTTAATCGTAAAATATTAGTGCTAGGCGATATGCTTGAGCTGGGGTTACAAGAGCGTGATTTTCATTTGAAAATGGGAGAACAAATTTCTAAGGATCATATTAACAAAGTGTTTACATTTGGTCCGCTGGCGGAAAACATTGCAATAGGGGCACGTAAAACATTTGCCGAAGATGATGTTCAATCATTTCAGAATAAACAGAGCTTAATCGATGAATTGAAAAAACAAATTAAGACAAATGATATTGTTCTTGTTAAAGCGTCAAGAGGAATGCGTTTAGAAGAAGTTGTGCAAGCACTACAAAAGTAAATAATGAAATATGGATGGCTCAACAGAAGCAATAATAGCTTCAATAAGCTTTACGATGTTGATCAGTTTTGGTTTTTTATCATTTGATAAATTAAGCTTTGTTAGGTAACCATTTAATAAAATGACTTAATGGAAAAATGGACTTTATCACTAGGTATAGAGTCCATTTTCTTTATTTTTCATAATTTTGTTGATTTTTAATAGGCATTTATACTCATAACTGATTTATACTTAAGGTAAGATTGCTTTAAATAGGGGGATTTTGGAGTGGGTAGTTGTCCATTTAAGTCATTACTAGGGAATCAAGTTGGGGGAGTGTCTTTAGAAAATAAAAAAGGGGCTACTACTTTAAGTGAATATTCCACAGGTTCTTCATATGCAACTTTTGCTGAGCTACAAAGTGGAGACAGAGCTTTAAGACTGAAGTTTGTAGGATTAGATGAACAGGATATTATTACTTTAACAAAGTTAAAGCCATTAATTGAAGGGGATATTAGAGAAATTGTTGGTCATTTCTATGCCCGTGTTGCGAGTATTCCACAGCTAACAAACATCATTCAAAAACATTCCACTATTGATAAGCTTAAGCAAACCTTAGAACGGTACATACTTGATATGTTATCAGGTGATATAGGAGAAAACTATATTATGCATCGGAAAATGATTGGAAAAGTCCACAATCAGATTGGGTTATTTCCCGAATGGTATATAGGAGCTTATAGTATTATTCAGAATGAAATGCTTAATATATTATTAAGAAAGTGTAAGACTACTGAAGATGTAAGTACTTTTTTCACTTCTTTTCAAAAGCTTTGCTCTATTGATATGCAGATTGCGATTCAGACGTATATAGAATGTTACACTTCATCTATGATGAAATTTACTGAGATCGAGGAATTACAAAATAAGTTGAATGATTCAGCAGCTTTGTTAGCAGCTAGTGCAAAACAAACGACTTCTTCCATTATGGATAAAGAGGTTCAAGTTGAAAAAATACTTGAGGAATTTGATGTTATTCAAGAAGAGTTTAAGGAAATGATTTCTCAAGTGGAGCTAAGCAAAGGCAATGTATCCCATGCCTTATTAAAGATTAACCAGGTTGCTGAATTAATCGAAAACGTTAAATGTTTAACAAGTGATTTAAATGAAAATTCCATTCAAATTGGAGAAGTGGTCAAAACGATCCGTGTTATTTCTATGCAAACGAATATTCTCTCTTTGAATGCTGGGATTGAAGCGGCGCGAGCTGGAGAGCACGGCAAAGGTTTTTCAGTAGTGGCACAGGAAGTTAGGAATTTAGCTAAACAAACAGAAGTTGCTTTAGATCAAATTCAACAGCAAGTTTCTTCAGTGCAAAATATGGTTAACAAATTTGATAATAGTTTTCAAGGTATTGTGAACGAAACAAGTCACTTCAGTGAAGCAAACAAAGAAATCATTGGAATTTTGAACAATTCCGTTGGAAGAATGAAACAGAGTGATCAGAGGGTAAGTACATTAGGAAATGAAATTGGTGATTTTCAACTAACATTTGAGGAAGTAACTGAATCTTCTCATCGGATCTCTGAGATGGCTGAACGATTAAGTGTTTTAAATAAGAAGCTAACACAGAAATTTAGTAGTAATTAACGAACATCCTATTACATGGTAATGCAATAGTATTCTTTACTTAACTAACATAATGTAGATGAATCAATACAATCTGTATTTGCATATAATAGCATGAGGGCATTTTTACTTATTGTGAACACCTTGTAAATAATCATTAATTTTTTTGTGAAAAAATAGAAATATAATGGATCATCCAGTATTATATAATGTGTTATCTGTGTGAGTATTTATAATCTGTAGACATCCTTTATTGCAATAGCTAGTATAAAGTGATATGATACAGTATGGGTTTAAAGCCCATATAGTTCAAGTTAATCTGTATTGTCATGATTTCTCTTCATGACCTTCATTTTGAAGGATTATGTACTTTTAGATTAAATAGGCCGAGCGTCTTGATTATTCATAAAAGCTGCCAGATTAGGCGGCTTTAGTTGCTAATAGGAAAATAAGCTTATATTTGCTTATCCACTTCTGCACTTCCTCAACGCACCGGGCCTGTTTTTGTATAGAATCTTGGCTCTCGTCAAGTTTGATATGCAGCTATATATAAGCTGCATGAAAAAACAAGGTGCAGTAGCCCTCACCTGAAAACTTCGGTTGGATTACCGATAATTGCTACTTAACTTTTCCATTTTTAATTGAATCTTGATAATATGTACGGGTAAAGTAATATGCATCGATTTGTAAACCATAATGTGCATTTGTTATAACATCAGGCGTTGGAAAAAAGGCTGGTGTATTTATTTTGAATCCATATATTGAGTTTAACAAAGTAGTCATTTTTAGGTGATTAATGAGAACCTTTTTTATACGAGGTAAAGTACAGCCTCCGACACATTTGTTGTAATTTGAACAATAATAGTGCGAAATGCACAGATAAATTTATGATAAAAAAAGGAGCACGAAAACATTGACATTGTTTAGCGAATTAGGATTAGATAGAACGTCTATGAAATCGATTGAAAAAATGGGGTTTGAAGAAGCGAGTCCGATACAGGCTCAAACGATTCCATTAGCACTTGAAGGTAAGGATATTATTGGTCAAGCACAAACAGGAACAGGTAAAACAGCAGCATTCGGTATTCCTTTAATAGAAAACATTGATATTAAAGACGATAATATTCAGGGGATTGTTATTGCACCAACACGTGAACTTGCTATTCAAGTATCTGAAGAGCTATTCAAACTTGGATATGGAAAACGCGCACGCGTATTAGCGGTTTATGGTGGACAAGATATTGACCGTCAAATCCGTGCTTTAAAGAAAAAACCACATATCATCGTGGGTACACCTGGTCGTTTATTAGACCATATTAAACGTAAAAACATTCGTTTAGAAAATGTTCATACAGTTGTTTTGGACGAAGCAGATGAAATGTTGAATATGGGCTTTATTGAAGATATCGAATCAATTCTTTCAACAGTTCCAGATGAAAGACAAACATTACTGTTCTCAGCAACAATGCCTGATCCAATCCGTAAAATTGCTGAAAGATTTATGCATGATGCAATTCTTGTGAAGGTAAAAGCAAAAGAAATGACGGTTTCTAATATTGAGCAATATTATGTTGAATTAAGAGAAAACGAAAAATTCGATACGTTAGCACGACTTCTTGATATTCAAACACCAGAACTTGCTATTGTGTTTGGTCGTACAAAACGTCGTGTTGACGAGTTATCTTCTGCCTTGAATATCCGCGGTTATATGGCTGAAGGAATCCATGGTGACTTAAGCCAAGCGAAGCGTCTATCAGTATTAAAGAAATTTAAAGAAGGTAGCATTGATGTTCTTGTTGCAACGGATGTGGCTGCACGTGGTCTTGATATCTCTGGTGTTACACATGTTTATAACTTTGACATTCCACAAGATCCAGAAAGTTACGTTCACCGTATTGGACGTACTGGACGTGCAGGTAAACATGGTGTAGCGATTACTTTCGTAACTCCAAGAGAACGTGGTCAATTACAAGCTGTTGAACATACAACAAAAAAACGTATGGAGAAAATGAAAACACCTACGTTAACAGAAGCGCTAGAAGGACAACAAAAAGCTGTAACAGAAAAAATTATGAACACAATTGAAAATGAAGATTTATCTCTATACTTGGGTCAAGCTGAAGAGTTACTGCGAAAGCATACTGCAGTTGATTTAGTAGCAGCAATGCTTAAATCAATGACGAAAGAGCCAGACCAAACTCCTATTAAATTAACAGAAGAGTCTCCATCAATGCGTCGTGATCGCAACCGTGGTGGTAGCAGCAATAATAGACAACGTAGCGGTCGTAGCTCTTCTGGTCGTAAAGACTTTGGAAACAAACGTCCGAGCAATCGTAAGTCAAACGGACATGGTAATAGTAATCGTAGTTCTAGCCAAAAAAGAGAAAAACAAAATTATTAATTGAGAGTAGAGTCGCGATTTTTTGCGACTCTTTTTTCATACACTTATGTAATTGTTAGAGAATGGGGAAATAGATACAGATGATAAATCCGACAATATTTAACAAATATTGGAGAGGTTTATAGTATAATAAAAAGCATGTATTTGAACATCTGTCTTAGAACGAGGAGGAAAGTATGGAACCTCAAAATCAAATTTCCCAAAGGGCTTTAAAGGTGTGGCGTATCATTGGAGTTATTGAATGTTCGATTACTTGGGTGATTACGATTGCTGTGCTGATTTTGACTATTATGTTTGATTGGCCATTTTGGATTGTTGGGATATTGGCTGCAATTGCTTTAGTTCAACCTTATTTTTGGATTTATTTATTCCCTTTAGTTAAATGGAAACGTTGGCGATATGACGTACGTGAGACAGAGATTGAAATCCAAAGAGGTATTTTTGTTATAAAGAGAACTCTTGTACCAATGGTTCGTGTTCAACATGTGGAAACAAGTCAAGGTCCACTGTTAAGGAAGTATCATTTAGCTTCTGTGGATATTTCAACAGCAGCAACTGTACATACAATCCCAGCCCTTGATTTAAGGGAAGCGGATGAATTACGTCATTATATTTCTAAAATGGCTAGTGTGGAGGAAGAAGATGTCTGAACCAAAACGACTTCATCCTATTGCGATTTTATTTAATATTTTTAAGACAATTAAAGAGTTAATTGTTCCAATTGTTTTTTTTACAGTGCTTCCTGGACGTGATATAGGAATTCCTGAATATATTCGATGGCTTATTTTTGGTGGTATTTGTTTAATTGTGATAGCTTTAGCTGTTATAAGTTGGTTGAGATTTACTTACCGTGTTGAGGATGGCGAATTGAAGATTGAGTCTGGGGTATTTGTAAGAAAAAATCGGTATATTCGTTTCGAAAGAATACATAGTGTTGATCTATCTGAGGGAATTATTCAACGTTTGTTTGGACTTGTTAAAGTGAATATTGAAACAGCTGGAGGAGCGCAATCAGAAGCTGTCTTATCGGCTATTCATAAAGACGAAGCAGAACAATTAAATGGGTATTTGTTAGAAGCGAAAAAAAGCAAGAGTATCATGGAACAAGAGAGTAATGAAAACCAAGTCGATGATGAAATATCACACATCATGTATAGACAAAGTTTTTTAGAACTGTTTCTAATGTCTGCTACCTCCGGTGCAGTAGGAGTAGTATTGTCAGGGATGGCTGCGTTTTTATCCCAATTTGACGAAATGATTCCATACGAGCGCTTGTTTGGTCAATCTAAGGAAATGCTGGAGCTAGGAACGGTACTATTAGTCAGTCTTGTTATTGCAGGAATCTTTCTCATTTATGTGGCCGCCGTACTAATTATGATGTTGAAATATGCTCATTTTACCGTTGAGAACAAAGATGGTGAATTAGTCATCTCAAGGGGGCTGCTTGAAAAAAGACAATTGACGATACCGCTCGGCAAGATTCAGGGCATTCGTATTATAGAGAATGTAGTGAGGCAGCCATTAGGTTATGCGACGGTTTGCTTGGAATATGCTGGTGGATCCTTGAAGGAAAAAGAAAGCCTAACAGTTATGTTGTTTCCGTTAATAAAAAAGAACCGTATCCAAGAAAGACTAGAATTACTTATCCCAAATTATCAATCTAACTTGTCTCTTATTCCATTACCTATAAAGGCTTATCCCCGTTATGCGTTTCGTCAATGTATTTTTTATATCCCCATAGTCATTGCTTGCATATACTTTTTAAATCCATGGGGTTATGCCTCTCTATTATTGTTACCCATGGGATTTGGATGGGCCTATTTACAATATAAAGCAGCGGGTTGGAATATTAATGATTCTCAATTGACGATTAGGAGCCGTTTTTTATCAAAGCAAACTCTTTTAATGCATAAAAACAAAATTCAGTCCATTGAATCAAGCACAAGCTGGGTACAAAATAAAAAGCAGCTGACGACTGTATCGGCCTTAGTTAAATCAGGAATTACGTATAGAGAAGGGAAAGTCAGAGACGTAGATGTAAAGGATTTTCTTAAGATTCAAGCTTGGTTTTTAACTAAAAAAGAGTAGTTAATCTTAGAAGTTTTATTTTAATTCTTTAATTCTTTAATTCTTTAAAGCCACTGTTTGATTACATATTGTATGAGCCGTTGACATAATAGCCACAAAAAGAGCATCGAAACAGGGTGCTCTTTTTGTCTGAGAGATATTTTTTGAAAGAAGTCAGCTTCCTTTATTTCTCCAAAATAATGGGGAGAGTACTAGGCCTGTTAGTAATCCGGCTATATGGCCAACAATGTTTATATTAGGCTGAATAAATGTCATAATAACAGCAATACCTGTTAGAGTATAAATAGTATTTATTTCTGAAGCAGTGAGATTCTTTTTTCTAAATAGAGCTAAATAGAGAAAAAAACCGAGGATGCCAAATAGGGCACCACTTGCACCGATATGGATATAAGTGAGTGGTTTTAAGAAAAAAGTTGCGATATTTGCAATTACACCAGTGGATAAAAAAAATAGAGCAAATTTAAATGAACCGAGGTATTTCTCGATAGTTGGCCCAAATATAGCAAGTGAGAATCCATTAAAAAGCAAATGTGTGAACGATTGGTGTAAAAAAATGGGGGTTATCAAACGCCACCATTGTCCCTCTGAAATGTATAAGTTGATACCCGTTCCATAATTCAAAATAGGTAGAAGCGGGAACAGAATGAGTACAAAAACAATCATCATCAAAAAAATAAAAAAACTAACAGCTGGAAAATAACGGACATACTGTTGGAAGCTTTCAGTTCTTATAAACATAGATACTCCTTTCTGAAAGTAAGTATTAAATTCCGATGTATTTTGGTGACGAATTTACTAAAAGAAGAGTTGTACTAATTTATGATGGATTTCATTATTATAGAAGGAGTTGTTTAGATGATACAAGGAATTGGTATTGATATTACAGAAATTGGACGGATAAAAAAGATATTAGAACGCCAACCGCGATTTCCAGAACGTATTTTAACTGAACATGAGATTGAAAGATTTAATCAATTGAAGGGACAGCGGAGAATTGAATATTTTGCCGGTCGCTTTGCAGCAAAAGAGGCTTTTTCTAAAGCAAATGGAACGGGCATTGGCCAGCAACTTTCCTTTTTAGATATTGAAATTTCAGTAGATAGGGCTGGAAAACCTTGTATAACCGCTCCGTTCTCTAAAGGAGTACATGTATCGATTAGTCACAGTAAAGAGTATGCTATTGCTCAGGTGGTTATTGAGGAAAGAGAGTAACACAGAGACGCTTCAGTTCAGCATTTAAGGGCAAAAAGCGTCTTCACCTTTTGGCCTTCCATCGCTTGTCGAGGCTGGCCAAGCCGGTTCCGCTTTTGTATTCATATTTGTCATGGTTGTCTCATATACTTCTATTGCTATAGGGAGACAAGGCCCGGTAAAAGGTACATGGCAGCTGAAACTTAGGTGGCGTCAAGAAAAGAAATCGACACCTGAATGTAAAACACATAACACCAAAGATAAACGCCACTGTCCGGATCCTGCCTACCTGCTCTCTTATGTTTAAATAACAAAAGGGGTTGAAAAGATGAAGAAGTTGCTAATTCTTTTTGCTGGGATCATGTTGTTGTTGGCTCTAAGTGCATGTGGTCAGAAATCACAGGCTGATGTTGTAACAGCCTTGAACAAGAAAATGGAAGAAATGAAAGGGTACAAAGCGCATGCGAAAATGACTTTACAAATGGGGGATAATCCTCAAGTGTATAATGTGGAGATTTGGCATAAAAACCCTTCTTATTATCGTGTGAATTTGAAAAATCAAGAGAAGGACCAAAGCCAAATGATCCTACGTAATGATGAGGGGGTATATGTTCTAACTCCGGCGCTAAATAAAAGCTTCAAATTTCAAAGTGAATGGCCAGAGAATAGCAGCCAAGCGTATCTTTATGAGTCGCTTGTAAAAGATATTACCGAGGATAAAGCTGCTAAATTTAAAGAAGTCGACAATCAGTATGTATTTGAAACAAAAACACGTTATCAAAATAATAAAATGCTTCCTTATCAGCAAGTTACATTAAACAAAAAGGATCTGGCTCCCGTGAGTGTCAAGGTTATGGACTCGGATAATAATGTTCTAGTATCGGTGGAATTTTCTGATGTGAAATTTGACACATCCTTTGATAAAGATGCTTTCGATATGGAGAAAAATATGACAAGCGCTCAGCTTGAAGTTCCAGTAATGGCTGAAGTGCAAGATCAAAACTTTTCTGTAAAATATCCAGCTGATATCAATGGAATGAGTCTATTGGATGAAAAAGAAGTAAAAACGGATAAAGGACAAAGAGTTGTATTGACATACGAGGGTGAGAAGAGTTTCACTTTGATTGAAGAAAAAGCAGAAGTGGTTCAGGCAAAAATCGTTTCAACAAATATCAATGGAAACCCAGTAGATCTTGGATTTACAGTTGGAGCGATAACTAATAATATGATTAAATGGACATTTGAAGGAGTAAATTACACATTGGCTTCTCAAAATATGACTTCTGATGAAATGGTAGAAGTAGCTAGGACAGTCGGTATAGATCCAGTAAAATAAATGGGATTACACCATTCACTTGTCGTTTTCTAATTTTTAAAAGAATGAATGAGGTGGGCTTAATAGAGCGAACGCTTCTATGCCTGCCTTTTCTTTTAATTAAAAATGAAATACTATATAATACTTTACATTCTTAAAAAGGAATATAAAATAGATATAGAATGTAAGTTTTGGTTAACAGAAGGAAGGTTACCATGGATGGACATGCAAGATTTTCATCGTGATACGTGGGTAGAAGTAAATTTAGATGATATACATGATAATGTAGCTTCAATGAAACAAATGTTACCATCAGAAGTCAAAATGTTTGCCGTTGTTAAGGCTAATGCGTATGGCCACGGCGATTATGAGGTAGCAAGCACAGCGTTAAAAGCTGGGGCTGATTTTCTAGCGGTGGCTTTTTTAGATGAAGCTCTTGCATTGCGAGGAAAAGGGATTACAGCACCAATTTTAGTGCTTGGGGTATCTAAACCAGACAGGGCAGGAATTGCCGCTGATGCTCATATTGCTTTAACAGTTTTTAGTGTAGATTGGCTTGAGCAAGCGAAGAAGTATCTGAAAAATGATCAGAATCTTCATGTTCATGTGAAAATTGACAGCGGGATGGGGAGAATTGGGGTTAGAAGCAAAGTAGACCTCATGAAAATTGATCGTTGGTTAGCCAATGAAGCTTCTTTTTCCTTTGGAGGAATTTTCACGCATTTTGCTACTGCAGATCAACTAGATATGACCTATTTTCGAAAACAACTTGATACATTTAAAGCCATGCTATCATCATTGAAAAAACTGCCTGAAATCGTGCATGCATCGAATAGTGCGGCTGCATTAAGATTTACTGAGCCTTTGTTTAATGCAGTACGATTTGGAATTAGTATGTATGGATTAAGTCCATCTCCAGAAATAAAGCCCATTTTGCCATATGCTTTAAAAGAAGCCTTTTCCTTAAAAACGGAAATTGTATACTTAAAGAAATTATCCCTTGGAGACTGTGTTAGTTATGGGGCCACATATACAGCCCAGGGAGATGAATGGATTGCAACCTTACCAATAGGTTATGCAGATGGTTGGATACGAAAACTCCAAGGCCAGGAGGTCATTGTTGCGGGCGAAAAAGCTCCGATTATCGGAAGAATCTGCATGGATCAATGTATGATTAAGCTCTCTAAACCAGTTCCAATTGGGACAGAGGTTATACTTATTGGAAAAAGTCAGGGATTGTCTATTTCTGTAGATGATATTGCGACTAAATTAGACACGATAAATTATGAGATACCATGTATGATTGCATCGCGAGTACCAAGGGTATATATCCAAAATAATCAAGTTTCGCATGTTCGAAATCCACTATTGAATAAAATTTGATGTATAAATCTTACAATAATATGAATAAAATTTGTTGTGATTTGTTGATAATAGGTAAAGGAATGGAATATACTCTTTGCAGACAGGAATTTTAATGGTAATATGAAATAGGTATGTATACTAGGTGTGTAGCGATTGGTGGAGGTGTATGTTTGTGTCTGAATCCAGCACAACAAGAGAGATATTAATTCGATTACCTCAATGTTTATTAAATGAGTTAGATGGGTATGCGAGTGAGGAAAATGTGAATCGTAGTGAATTTATTTATCGTGCCACAAAAATGTATCTTCGCGAACGTAAAAAAAGAGAATTTCGTGAATCGATGAAACGTGGTTATATTGAGATGGCAGCTATTAATTTAACGATTGCCTCTGAAGCATTTCAAGCAGAATATCCAGAGTATGAGGCTGAACATGCCGTTGAGCGATTAGCTAGCGGAGGCTGAGACAGTGATTGTTGTTAAGCGTGGTGACGTGTACTTCGCAGACCTTTCTCCGGTTGTCGGTTCAGAACAAGGTGGAACCCGTCCGGTGCTCATTCTTCAAAATGATATCGGTAATCGCTTTAGTCCGACTGTGATTGTGGCAGCTATTACAGCTCAAATTCAAAAAGCCAAACTGCCAACGCATGTTGAGATTGACGCGAAAAAATACGGATTCGAGCGAGATTCCGTCATTCTCTTGGAACAAATTCGTACGATTGATAAGCAACGCTTGACAGACAAAATTACGTATCTCGATGAACCAATGATGCAAAAAGTAAATGAAGCACTTCAAATCAGTTTAGGTTTGGTAGAATTTTAGGGAAAACACCTCCCTTTTATTAGGGTGCCATAATATTAAATATTCCTTTTTATGTAGGGGAAACAGACGATTCTAGCGCAATGCTGGGATCGTTTTTTTACAATTAAGAATAAATTTGTCCCATAACCTGTTCATTTGATAGACTGAATTTAGAATAAAAAGGCTTGGAGGAAGTAATATTGATAGTTAACGAAAAAGAATTAGTGCAGCAAATAGCTAACGAATTAACGTTAAAAAGCCATCAAGTGCAAAGTGTCATTAATATGCTAGAAGATGGAAATACAGTTCCATTCATTGCTCGTTACCGTAAAGAAATGACTGGATCATTAGATGAAGTACAAATTCGTTCAATTATGGAACGTTGGAATTACTTAGAAAACCTGAATCATCGAAAAGAAGAAGTCCTTCGCTTGATAGAAGATCAAGGAAAATTAACACCAGAATTGAAAATGCAAATTCAAAAATCAAATAAACTTCAAGAAGTAGAGGATTTGTATCGACCTTATAAACAAAAAAGAAGGACAAAAGCAACGGTAGCAAAAGAGAAAGGATTAGAGCCTTTGGCTTCATGGCTACTTGAATGTCACTTGAATTCATCAGTAGAAGCAAAAGCCAAAGAATTTATTTCTGAAGAACATGAGGTTTTAACAATAGAGGATGCTATAAATGGTGCAAAGGATATTGTGGCTGAGCAAATTTCTGATGATGCTGAATTAAGGAAATGGGTCCGTGCTTCTATTTTTAAAACAGGGAAGATTACGTCTACTGTTAAAAACGAGGAAAAAGATGAGAAGAAAGTTTTCGAAATGTATTACGAATATGAAGAGCCTGTTCAAAAAATTGTTCCTCACCGCGTATTAGCGTTAAATCGAGGAGAAAAGGAAGAGGTGCTTCGTATTGCGATTCATCCTGTAACGGACGCGCTTATTAGTTATTTGGAACATAATATTATAAAAAAAGATAACTCTGAAGCCTCTATTTTTCTGAAAGAAGCGATTGAGGATAGTTTTAAACGATTAATATTGCCATCAATCGAACGTGAAATTCGCAAAGAGTTAACAGAGAAGGCAGAAGATCAGGCTATCCATATTTTCTCAGAAAACTTGAGGAATTTATTGCTCCAGCCACCATTGAAAGGGAAGGTTGTGCTGGCTGTTGATCCAGCTTATCGTACGGGATGTAAGTTGGCGGTAATTGATGAAACGGGAAAGGTGTTGGACATTAGTGTCATCTACCCGCATCCACCAGTTGCCAAAAAAGAAGCAGCTCGGGAAAAAACGATTGCGATTTTAAAACAATTTTCTGTTGAAATTGTTGCGATAGGTAATGGTACAGCTTCTCGAGAATCTGAACAGTTTATCGCAGATATCTTAAAAGAAGTACAAGCAGGTATCTCTTATATTATTGTAAATGAAGCAGGAGCAAGTGTTTATTCAGCATCAGACATTGCCCGTGAGGAATTTCCTGACTTGCATGTAGAAGAACGCAGTGCTGTCTCAATTGGAAGACGCCTTCAAGATCCTCTTGCTGAGCTTGTGAAAATTGACCCTAAGTCTGTAGGAGTTGGTCAATATCAACATGATGTTTCTCAGAAAAAGCTCACGGAATCATTAGATTTTGTGGTAGAAACGGCTGTTAACCAAGTGGGAGTGAACGTGAATACGGCTTCGCCATCATTACTTCAACATGTAGCTGGTCTTTCAAAATCAGTTGCTCAAAATATTGTGAAAAAAAGAGAAGAAGAAGGAAAGTTTACGAGTAGAAAAGAGTTGAAGAATATTCCTCGACTTGGTGCAAAAACCTATGAGCAATGTATAGGATTCTTACGGATTTTAAATGGAGATGAACCACTCGATCAAACAGCTATTCATCCAGAAAACTACGGAGCGGTTTACAAACTATTGAAGAAAATAGGATTTACCTCAGCTGATATAGGCAGTGAGGCTTTGAAAAATTCGCTAAGTAATTTAGATATAGCTGAATTAGCAAAGGAATTAGAAATAGGGGACATTACCTTAAAGGATATTATTGAAGACTTAATGAAACCTGGTCGGGACCCTCGCGATGACCTAGCTAAACCACTTTTAAAGCAGGATGTATTAAAAATTGAAGATTTACAAGTAGGAATGGAATTGCAGGGAACTGTACGGAATGTAGTAGATTTCGGTGCATTTGTTGATATTGGGGTTAAACAAGATGGGCTTGTGCATATTTCTAAACTAAGCAATCGCTTTGTTAAACACCCTCTTGATATTGTGTCGGTTGGTGATGTTGTAACCGTTTGGGTTGATAGTGTAGATATTAAAAAACAAAGAGTGGCTTTAACAATGCTACAACCTAAGGACCAAAATTAATTTTTATGAAAACATCTTCCTTGTGAAGATGTTTTTTTAGAAGTGGAGGTTATCTTTTTTATGGTAGAAAAACCAACATTGATTAAGCATTTTTATTTGGGCAAAATTTTTCTCATAAAAAGCTTTCCGAATTTGTTTTTGAAACCAATTAGGCATAACTTGGCCCTCCTATTATTCTAATGGTTACATAAGTATATGTTATAATGGGTTGTCACGTTACGGTTGAAAGGAAGAAACGGAAATGAATCAGGAACAACTTCAAAAACTTGTTGAAGATATCTCTGTGACCACTTTTAAAAAGAGATTTGTTCATTCTGCCTACTTTAATTCTCGATTACGAACAACCGGAGGTAGGTATTTACTACAGTCGCATAATATAGAGATTAACAAGAAATATTATGATGAACGAGGCGTAGAAGAGTTAGTGGGGATTATTAAACATGAACTTTGCCACTATCATCTTCATCTGGAGAAGAAAGGTTATCAACATAAAGATCCGGATTTTAAAAACCTATTGAAAAAGGTTGGGGCACCAAGATTCTGTATGCCGTTATCATCTGTAAAACAAAAGAGAAGTCCAAAGACGTATCAGTATCAATGTAAAAGTTGTAGTCAACGATATTTAAGGAAACGACGGATTAATCTTAATCGTTTTGTTTGTGGTAAATGTAAAGGTAAATTGCTGATGGTGAAGGAATTATAAATTCGTAAACAGTTAATTTAAAAAGTAAAAAAAGAGTCCTTGACTTTGACTAAAGAAATATATATAATCTAAAGAGTCGAAAAGATAACGCGCTGTTACTTAAGACGAAATATGGTCCTTGAGATATAGAAGGAACCCAATTGCATAATATTCCGCAGTAGCTCAGTGGTAGAGCATTCGGCTGTTAACCGAACGGTCGTAGGTTCGAGTCCTACCTGCGGAGCCATTTTTTTGGGGAAGTACTCAAGAGGCTGAAGAGGCGCCCCTGCTAAGGGTGTAGGTCGGGTGACCGGCGCGAGGGTTCAAATCCCTCCTTCTCCGCCAGTTAAATATTTTTTAAGGCCCCTTGGTCAAGCGGTTAAGACACCGCCCTTTCACGGCGGTAACACGGGTTCGAATCCCGTAGGGGTCACTTTGTTGAATATATTGGTCCGGTAGTTCAGCTGGTTAGAATGCCTGCCTGTCACGCAGGAGGTCGCGGGTTCGAGTCCCGTCCGGACCGCCATTTTGTTTTCAAAAGTAGCTTGCGTTTCTGAATAAAGTAGCATTGGGCTATAGCCAAGCGGTAAGGCAACGGATTTTGATTCCGTCATTCGAAGGTTCGAGTCCTTCTAGCCCAGCCATTTTCATATGAGTTATTAGCTCAGTTGGTAGAGCATCTGACTTTTAATCAGAGGGTCGCAGGTTCGAATCCTGCATAACTCACCATTTTTTACTATGCGGGTGTGGCGGAATTGGCAGACGCACCAGACTTAGGATCTGGCGCCGCAAGGCGTGGGGGTTCAAGTCCCTTCACCCGCACTTGTTAAATATTATTTGACCTAGATAACTAAATATGATATTATAATAAGGTCGCTTTCGCGGTCGTGGCGGAATGGCAGACGCGCTAGGTTGAGGGCCTAGTGGGGGCAACCCCGTGGAGGTTCAAGTCCTCTCGGCCGCACCAAGAATGAATCAAGAACCATCTGCACCCGTAGCTCAATTAGATAAAGCATCTGACTACGAATCAGAAGGTTGTGGGTTCAACTTCTGTCGAGTACACCATATTACGGGAAGTAGCTCAGCTTGGTAGAGCACTTGGTTTGGGACCAAGGGGTCGCAGGTTCGAATCCTGTCTTCCCGACCATTTACTTTTTTTATTATAAATATGCGGGTGTAGTTTAGTGGTAAAACCTCAGCCTTCCAAGCTGATGATGAGGGTTCGATTCCCTTCACCCGCTCCATTATTGCTCTTTGAAAACTGAACAAAACAAAGCGCCAACGTAATTTTTAAGTGAGTACACACTATTAAAAAAGTACAATGAGCTTAATCAAATATTTCTTC
>SMEO01000086.1_pt1 | contig 21108 bp, 17 predicted proteins | sample 2456251 | NCBI WGS metagenome assembly SMEO01 (sample SAMN10132594, study PRJNA489261) | soil metagenome | isolation source: day1 control-silt loam soil ammended | place: USA | reverse complement strand
GTTAGAATCACAAGGAAGTATCTTTCAAACGACTTCTGATACAGAAGTATTAGCGCATTTAATTAAGCGTTCTAGCTTTACTAACGTAAAAGATGCAGTGAAAAATGGTTTGAGCTTAATAAAAGGTGCATATGCCTTTGTTATCCTAACTCCAAATGAAATGATTTTAGCTATGGATCCGCACGGTCTTCGTCCACTTTCTCTTGGTAAAGTTGGCGATGCTTATGTGGCAGCATCAGAAACAGTTGCCCTTGATATTGTCGGAGCTGAATTTGTACGTGATATTGAGCCAGGAGAACTTGTTGTTATTAATGATGAAGGAATTACTTCAGAATTCTTTTCTAAATCAAATCAACGTGCAATGTGCATGATGGAATATGTCTATTTCTCTCGGCCAGATAGCAATATTGATGGGATTAATGTTCATGCAGCTCGAAAAAGAATGGGTAAACAGCTAAGAAAAGAAACTCAAATTGAGGCGGATATTGTTACAGGTGTACCAGATTCAAGTATTTCAGCAGCAATCGGTTATGCAGAAGAAGCTGGAATCCCTTATGAAATGGGCTTAATTAAAAATCGATATGTGGGTCGTACCTTTATTCAACCTACCCAAGCTTTGCGTGAACAAGGTGTAAAAATGAAGCTTTCTCCTGTACGCGGAGTGGTTGAAGGAAAACGTGTTATCATGGTCGATGATTCGATCGTGCGTGGAACAACAAGTCGCCGTATTGTTAGAATGTTAAAGGATGCGGGAGCGAAAGAAGTACATGTTGTTATTAGTTCACCACCTATTAAAAATCCTTGCTTCTATGGAATTGATACGTCGAGAAAAGAAGAGTTAATTGCCAATTCTAAATCAGTCGAAGAAATTCGTGAACTTATTGAAGCTGATTCTTTAACTTTTTTAAGTGCTGAAGGAATGGTTAAAGCGGTGGCTCGTCCCTTTGAGGGAGAGACAGGCGGATGTTGTCTTGCATGTTTCACAGGAAACTATCCGACGGAGATTTATGATTACGATCTCGAAACATCAATTAAATAATAAAAGTAATTTTTTTTAGGAGGTTTCTAATGGCTAATGCATATAAGCAAGCTGGTGTTGATATTGAGGCTGGCTACGAAGCAGTAAATCGGATGAAAAAACATGTGGCACGTACAATGCGTCCTGAAGTGATGAATGGTTTAGGCGGCTTTGGCGGCATGTTTGATTTATCTACTTTAGGATTAAAAGAGCCTGTTCTTGTATCTGGAACAGACGGAGTGGGTACGAAATTGATGCTCGCTTTTATGATGGATCAACATGATACGATTGGAATCGATGCTGTAGCAATGTGTGTAAATGATGTTGTTGTTCAAGGGGCGGCTCCGTTATATTTCCTTGATTACATCGCATGTGGAAAAGCGGATCCTGAACGTATTGAAATGATCGTAAAAGGTGTTGCAGAAGGTTGCACACAAGCTGGCTGTGCCCTTATTGGTGGCGAAACCGCAGAAATGCCAGGTATGTATGATGTAGAAGAATACGATCTAGCAGGTTTTACAGTGGGCGCTTGTGAGAAATCACGTCTGATTACAGGTAAAGACATCTCAGAAGGCGATGTTTTAGTCGGTCTTGCTTCAAGCGGTATTCATAGTAATGGATACTCACTAGTCCGTAAGGTTCTTCTTGAAGATGCTAAATTGAATTTGCAAGATTTTGTACCGGAATTAGGTAAAAAATTAGGTGAAGAATTATTAACACCAACTAAAATTTATGTGAAGTCTATTCTAGCTACTTTAGAAAAACATGAACTGAAAGGTTTAGCACATATCACAGGTGGCGGTTTTATCGAAAATATCCCTCGTATGCTTCCTGAAGGCATTGGTGTTGAAATCAAATTAGGTAGCTGGACTATTCCTCCAGTATTTAAATATCTTGAGGAAAAAGGCCAATTAAAACAAGAAGAAATGTTCAATATTTTTAACATGGGAATCGGCATGGTTGCAGTAGTGAAAAAAGAGGACGCCGAACAAGTGGTGGCTCATTTTGAACAATGCGGTGAAAAAGCATCTATTATTGGTCGAGTTGTTTCAGGTGAGGGAGTGTCTTTCAACTGATGAAAAAAATAGCAGTTTTTGCATCAGGAAGTGGAACAAACTTTCAATCCATAGCGGATGCAATCAAAGCAGGAAAACTAGAAGCAGAAATATGTCTTGTTGTTTGTGATAAAGAAGGTGCTTTTGTATTAGAACGTGCTAAAAATGAGAATGTAGAAACTTTTTGTTTTTCACCAAAAACTTATCCAAACAAAGAGGCATTTGAATCCAAAATTTTAGAAAAACTGCAAGAACGCGAGATTGAATTTATCGTTCTAGCAGGATATATGCGATTAATCGGACCAACACTATTACAGGCATATTCGCATCGGATGGTTAATATCCATCCGTCGCTTTTGCCTGCCTTTCCGGGAAAAGATGCGATTGGACAAGCCTTTGAAGCGAACGTGAAAATTACTGGAGTTACGATTCATTTTGTGGATGAAGGAATGGATACGGGACCAATCATTGCTCAAAGTGCTGTACCGGTATTAGATGATGATACGAGAGAAACACTACAAGTAAGAATCCAACAAACAGAACATGAATTGTATCCAGCAGTTTTAGCGGAAATTTTTCAAAAATAAGAATAGCTACGTAGGGGGGACTTAAAAAGATGACTAAACGAGCTTTAATTAGTGTATCGGATAAAACAGGAATTGTAGAATTCGCAAAAGGATTAAAAGAAGCTGGTTTCGATATTATTTCAACTGGTGGAACAAGCAAAACACTTCAAGAAAATGGTATAGAAGTAATCGGAATTAGTGAAGTCACTGGATTTCCAGAAATTCTAGACGGACGTGTAAAAACGTTACATCCAAATGTTCACGCAGCGGTTTTAGCGAAGACAGGCGAAGCTGACCATATGGCACAATTAAAAGAACATAATATCGAGCCAATTCAATTGGTATGTGTTAACTTATATCCTTTCCAAGCAACTATTGCAAAACCAGATGTAACAGTCGAAGATGCAATTGAAAACATTGATATCGGTGGACCAACTATGCTTCGTTCTTCCGCAAAAAATCATGAGTATGTGACAGTTGTTGTTGATGCAGCTGATTACCCAACGATTTTGGCTGAATTAAAAGAAAATGGTGCTGTATCAAAAGAAACGAATCGTCGTTTAGCTGCAAAAGTTTTCCGTCATACAGCTGCCTATGATGCTGTTATTTCGCAATATATGACAGAGCTTGTTGGCGAAGAACATCCTGAATCATTAACTGTAACTTATGAATTAAAACAATCCTTACGCTATGGTGAAAACCCACATCAAAAAGCTGAGTTCTATAAAAAGCCACTTGGTTCTGTTTTCTCCATTGCGGAAGCAAAACAATTGCATGGAAAAGAACTTTCTTATAACAATATTAATGATGCAGATGCTGCCCTACAAATTGTACGAGAATTTGATGAACCTGCAGCAGTTGCTGTAAAACATATGAATCCATGTGGTGTTGGTGTTGGTGAAACGATTCTTGAAGCGTATGAAAAAGCGTTCGAAGCTGACCCAATATCTATCTTTGGTGGAATTATTGCTTTAAACGGTGAAGTGGACAAAGCAACAGCAGAAAAACTTCATGAAATTTTCTTGGAAATTGTCATTGCACCAAGTTTTACAGACGAAGCAATTGAAATTTTAACAACGAAGAAAAATATTCGCCTATTAACTGTAGACTTTGAAGCAAAAACAAAACCTGAACGTAAATTAACTTCAATTGAAGGTGGCGCATTGGTTCAAGATCGCGACACATATAGCTTAAAAGATGCAGATGTGAAAGTGACTACAAAACGCGAACCAACAGCTGAAGAATGGAAAGCACTTGAACTTGGCTGGAAGATCGTGAAACACGTAAAATCCAATGCCATTGTTGTTACAAATGATCAAATGACACTTGGTGTTGGTGCTGGTCAAATGAACCGTGTTGGTTCAGCGAAAATTGCTCTTGAACAAGCAGGCGAAAAAGCAAAAGGAAGTGCAATGGCTTCAGATGCCTTCTTCCCAATGGACGATACAGTAGAAGCGGCTGGTAAAGCAGGTGTAACAGCTATTATTCATCCAGGTGGATCGAAAAAGGATGAAGATTCTATCAAAAAAGCGGACGAATATGGTATTGCCATGGTAACTACGGGAATCCGTCACTTTAAACATTAATCAATCAGGAGGTGCGCGCATGAATGTTCTAGTAATTGGTCGAGGTGGTCGAGAACATGCGATTGCCCGAAAGTTTTCAGAAAGCAAACATGTCGAGAAAGTATTCGTTGCACCAGGTAATCCTGGGATGACAGATGTTGCAGAGCTTGTGGCGATTGACGAAACAAATCATGCAGAATTAGTAGGATTTGCGAAAGAACATGCTGTAGAATTAACATTTGTTGGTCCAGAGGTTCCATTATTAAATGGAATCGTAGATGATTTCGAGCAGGCGGGTCTTGTTGCTTATGGACCAAATGGTAAAGCAGCGGTTATTGAAGGTAGTAAGTCGTTTGCAAAAGATCTAATGAAGAAATATGACATACCAACTGCGTTTTATGAAACATTTACCGATTATGAAAATGCGAAGGCTTATATTGAAAAAATTGGCGCACCAATCGTTATTAAAGCAGATGGACTAGCAGCTGGTAAAGGTGTTGTGGTAGCCATGACACTTCAAGAAGCGCTAGATGCTATTCATGATATGCTAGTGGATGCTAAATTTGGAGAGTCTAGTGCCAAAGTGGTCGTTGAGGAATTTTTAGATGGCGAGGAATTTTCTTTAATGGCATTTGTCAACGGTTCTAAAGTATATCCGATGGTGATTGCTCAAGACCATAAACGTGTATTTGACGGTGACAAAGGTCCGAATACAGGCGGAATGGGGGCTTATTCTCCAGTTCCACAGATTTCTGATGAGGTTATTGATAATGCAGTAGAAACGATTTTACAACCAACCGTTAATGCGATGGTTTCAGAAGATCGTAGCTTTACTGGTATTCTATATGCGGGTCTTATTCATACAGCGAACGGTACAAAGGTCATCGAATTCAATGCGCGTTTTGGCGATCCAGAGACTCAAGTTGTCCTACCACGTCTAAAAACAGATTTTGTAGAAGTGCTACAAGCTGTATTGGCAGGAAAAGATTTAGCAATTGAATGGTATGATGAAGCAGTACTTGGAGTGGTTGTAGCGGCAGAAGGCTATCCTGAAGATGTTAAAAAGGGCTCTGTCATTACAGGATTGGATAAAATTAGTGATGATGCTTACGTTTATCACGCAGGTACGGCTAAAAATGACCAAGGTCAATTTGTTTCTAATGGTGGTCGTGTGCTACTTGTTGCAGCTAAAGGTCAGGACCTTCAATCAGCGCAAACAAAAGTATATCAAGAGCTTGAAAATGTTTCTAAGGACGGATTATTCTATCGTAAGGATATCGGGTATAGAGCGATCCAAGGTAAATAATCTACAATGTAAAAAGGGGTGTCTCATTACGAGACACCTTCTTTTAGTCATATAGGTATTTGCAAAATTTTAATGTTTAGCTAAAAACTTTACGCTTTTCTTAAGACGGATTGATAAAATCAGCTTCCGTTTTTTCTTCTTCTTTTTCATTTTTGTATTGATCCATTAAATCAACGACAGGACAATAGCGAAGAATTCCCTCTCCTATTTTCATCCCCGCAAGCATAGAGATAATTAAATAGGATTCTTTCCAAGGCTTTCGAGACATCTTAGCGATAGACCAGCTTAAAAGTGTAAAGCCGCAAATAATCCTTACTAAAGAATTTACTATACTTATGTTTGGTCGAAAGTTCATTATGAACACCCTTTCACAAATTCTTAACAGTAGTGGAGTCAAGTTTACTGTGTTTGAAAAATAAATATGTTACTATAAACTTACAATTCACTCGGATGGTGTAGAAATTTTCTTTAGAAACATTTTAATAGGGGGAGATGTTCATGCTTGACCAGCGCTATAGATGGAAAAATAAGCAATTGCGAGAACAAGTCGAGGTGCTGGATGGCAGTCGAGCACCGCATATTTTATTAACGAATGCGACTTACTTAAATCAGGTTCTACGAAAATGGATCACAGCAAATATTTGGATTTATGAAGATCGAATCATTTATGTTGGAAATAAACTTCCAGATGAAACAGCTGATTGTGAAGAGATAGATTGTACAGGTCAGACGCTTGTACCAGGATATATTGAGCCACACTGTCATCCCTTTCAATTATATAATCCCCATTCTTTAAGTACTTATGCATCTTCTTTTGGGACGACAACATTGATTAATGATAACTTATTATTACTTCTTCAAACGGATGAAAAGAAAGCGTTTACTTTATTGAAGGAACTTCGACGATTACCAGGATCTATCTATTGGTGGATGCGATTTGATTCCCAAACTGAGCTAAACGATGAGGAACGTTATATTTCTCACAGTGCAGTTAAATCTTGGTTAGAGCATGATGCGGTTTTACAAGGAGGCGAGTTAACTGGTTGGCCTCGACTTTCAGACGGCGACGATATGATGTTGCACTGGATTCAGGAAGCAAAACGAATGAGAAAGAAAATTGAGGGGCATTTCCCCGGAGCATCAGAGAAAACATTGGCTAAGATGACGTTATTTGGTGTTGATAGTGATCATGAGGCAATAACCGGTGAAGAGATTATGAGGCGTTTGCTGCAGGGATATCATGTGTCTTTGCGTCATTCATCGATTCGTCCAGATTTGCCGAATTTACTACAGGAAATACATGAATTAGGTATTGATCAATATGATCAGTTTTGCTTTACAACAGATGGTTCACCACCATCTTTTTATGAGCATGGTTTGATAGATGTGTTAATTAAAATAGCTATTGATCAGGGAGTACCCATTATTGATGCTTATAATATGGCCACAGTGAATGTTGCTCGGTATTATAATATTGAACATTTACATGGCAATATAGCAACTGGACGTGTCGCCAATATTAATTTTTTAATGGATGCAATGAATCCAGTACCTGTCTCAGTTCTTGCTAAAGGTAAATGGGTGAAGCGGGACGGAGTTGTTCAGAATATGGATTCACAATTTAATTGGAGTGAATTTGATTTTACACCACTCTGCTTGGATTGGGAGCTTCATGTGATGGATGACTTTGAGTTCTCTATGCCATTTGGCATCGAAATGGTGAATAGTGTTATTACGAAGCCTTATTCGATTATTAATGATGTCGGAGCTGACGAATTGCCATTTGATACGGATGAATGTTTTTTTATGCTTGTTGATCAGAATGGAAAATGGAGAATTAATACGACATTAAAAGGCTTCGCTGATAGGCTGTGTGGCTTAGCCAGTTCATACACAGCCTCTGGAGATATTATCTTAATTGGGAAACGGAAAGAAGATATGGTTGCAGCCTTTAACCGTATGAAAGAAATTGGTGGTGGCATTGTCGTGGCGGAGTATGGACAAGTGATTGGGGAGTTACCCTTGCCATTACGAGGGTTAATGTCTAATAAATGCCTTCCAGAACTTATAAAAGAAGAAAATGAATTAAAGATTCTGCTCCAAGAAAGAGGCTATCAATTCGAAGATCCAATTTATACACTCCAATTTTTTTCATCCACCCATTTACCATATATTCGGTTGACGCAAAGAGGAGTATATGATGTTATGAACAAAACTATACTCTTTCCCACTATAATGCGTTAAAATATAAAAGAGGTTAAAAAGGTAAACTAAGCTAGGAGTGTGAGATGATGAAACGCAGCATCGTGCTTTTACTAATAGTAGTTGGGCTAATTATGACTGGATGTTCAAACAAAGAAGAAACAAAGGAACCAGTACCACCAAAGGATAATGAACCAAAAAAAGAAGTTGTAGAGAAACCCGAAACTTCTAGTGTTTATCCATTAACCGGAATAGGTACAAATGAAAATACAAATCAACGCGCAATAGCGGTCATGGTTAATAATCATACGAAGGCCCGCCCGCAATCAGGCCTCTCAAAGGCGGATATTGTATATGAGTTACTTGCTGAAGGGGAGGTTACACGATTTTTAGCTGTGTATCAAAGTGAAATGCCTGAGAGAGTAGGACCTATTCGTAGTGCACGAAATTATTATGTAGAACTTGCAAAGGGGTTTAACAGTATTTATATTGCTCATGGATACAGTCCAGAAGCTCAACAAATGCTAGCCTCTGGTTATGTAGATAATTTGAATGGTCAACAATATGATGGTACATTGTTTAAACGTTCTAGTGAGCGCAGAGCTCCACATAATTCGTATATTTCTTATGAAAGTATTGAAAAAGGAGCAAATGATAAAGACTATGATTTAACGGGTGCTCCGAAAGCTTTTACCTTTTTAAATGAAAAAGAAGTAAAGGGACTTCAAGGAGAGTCAATCACAAAAGCTAATATTAATTATGGCTCAATTGCTTATAATGTGAAGTTTGAGTATGATGAACAAGATGGAAAATATACGCGTTATTCTAATGGCGAACAAACCGTTGACGCTGAAACGTCAAAGCCTGTAACGGTTGATAATGTATTTATTATTGAAACAACACATCAAATAGTAGATAATAAAGGACGCCGAGATATAGATCTACAAAGTGGTGGAAAAGGCTATTTACTTCAAAAAGGAAAATTAAAGAAGATCGAATGGGCAAATAAAAGTGGACGTATTGTGCCAATGTTAAATGGCAAAGAAATTGGTTTAGTTCCTGGGAGAACATGGGTTAATATTATTCCAAATCAACCAGGCTTGACCGAAAGAGTAACCTTGAATGCGGCTGGAAATTAAGGAGGAGTATCATGCAAATTGATAAGCTAAGAGGTAAAGAAACGGATCAACTTTTTAAAGCCGTGCTAGCATTGCGTGACCTTGATGAATGCTATCGATTTTTTGATGATTTATGTACAGTAAATGAAATTCAATCATTAGCGCAGCGACTTGAAGTGGCTCGTATGCTCGAAGAAGGTAATACATATCACAAAATTGAAACGGAAACAGGAGCTAGTACAGCGACGATTTCTCGAGTAAAACGATGCCTGAATTATGGTAATGATGCCTATTCTATGGCACTAAGCCGGATCAAAGAAACAGAATCCCCTGAATTGAAATAATTAATATAGTAATGATTAGCAACCAAACAAAAAGCCGAGGAAATATTCCCGGCTTTTCTTTGAGTTCTAAAATTTCAAAATGCTATAATGTTTAAATGGGATATGAGAATGGAGGATTATGATGTACGATTTTCGTGAGTGGAAACATGTGTTTAAACTCGATCCAGATAAGGAAATTTCAGATGATTCTCTCGAGAAAGTGTGTGAATCTGGTACAGATGCTATAGTTATTGGAGGATCGGACGGAGTAACATTAGAAAATGTTCTTCAATTAATGGCACGTGTTCGTCGCTATACAGTTCCATGTGTTATGGAAATTTCATCGTTAGAAACAGTAACACCAGGATTTGACTTGTATTTTATACCTAGTGTCCTTAATAGTTCAGAAATAGATTGGATGATGGGATTGCACCAAAAAGCAATGAAAGAGTACGGTTTATTGATGAACTGGGATGAGATTTTTGTAGAAGGCTATTGTATTATGAATCCAGATTGTAAGGCAGCACAACTAACAAAGGCTAATACAAAGCTTGATGCTGATGATGTGGCTGCATATGCGATGATGGCTGAAAAAATGTTTCATCTGCCTATCTTCTATCTAGAATATAGTGGCAAGTATGGCGATGTATCTATGGTAGAAGCAGCAAAAGAAAACTTAGAAAACACCGTTTTATTTTATGGTGGTGGTATTTCGTCTGTAGAGCAGGCACAAGAAATAGCACAGTGTGCGGATGTAGTCGTTGTGGGTAATATTATTTATGACAATTTAGAGGAAGCAATAAAAACAGTAGCGGCTGTAAAATAAAAACTGTAATTGGTCGGATAAGTAATGTATTATAATAAATGGAACAAATGTTCGATTAGGTGGTGGGACTATGCAATTTTTATCGGAAAAATTATTAACAGGATTGAATGATCAACAACAAAAGGCTGTGAAGGCGACTGATGGTCCACTGTTAATTATGGCAGGGGCAGGAAGTGGAAAAACGCGTGTGCTGACTCATCGTATTGCTTATTTAATGGTTGAAAAGCAAGTTGCACCGTGGAATATTCTAGCGATTACATTTACCAATAAAGCAGCACGCGAAATGAAAGAGAGAATTCGTGCTATTTTAGGTGGAACGTCTGATGATATTTGGATTTCAACGTTCCATTCAATGTGTGTTCGCATATTACGTCGAGATATTGACCGAATGGGCTTTAGTCGAAATTTCTCTATCTTAGATACGACAGATCAACAATCGGTCATTAAGCAAATTCTAAAAGACCGTAATATGGATACGAAGAAATATGACTATCGTGCCATATTAGGAAGTATTAGTTCAGCAAAAAATGAACTGATTACTCCCGAAGAGTATGCCAAAACAGCCGCTGATTTTCATATGAAAGTCGTAGCAGATGTATATACAGAATATCAAAAGAGACTTCGCAAAAACCAAGCGTTGGATTTTGATGATCTGATTATGATGACAATTCAGCTATTCCAACTTGTTCCAGAAGTGCTTGAATACTATCAACGTAAGTTTCAATATATTCATGTTGATGAGTATCAGGATACAAACCGGGCACAATATATGCTTGTTAAATTACTAGCTGCACGCTTTCGTAATTTATGCGTCGTTGGTGATAGCGATCAATCCATTTATCGTTGGCGAGGCGCAGATATTGCCAACATTTTGTCTTTTGAAAAAGATTACCCAAATGCAACGATGATATTTCTTGAACAAAACTATCGTTCTACAAAAAGAATATTAGAAGCGGCGAATAAGGTTATTGATAATAACCGAAATCGAAAGCCAAAGAATCTGTGGACGGAAAATATGGAAGGTAATAAAATTTTCTATTATCGAGCAGATAGTGAACAAGGAGAAGCACAATTCGTTGCCGGTAAAATTAATGAGTTAACGAGGAATGGTAAACGATTATCAGATATTGCTATATTGTACCGAACAAATGCACAATCCCGGGTTATGGAGGAAGTTTTATTAAAATCTAACCTGAATTATACAATTGTTGGCGGTACAAAGTTCTATGATCGTAAGGAAATTAAAGATTTATTAGCTTATTTACGTTTAATCGCAAATCCTGATGATGATATTAGTTTACGCCGTGTAATTAATGTGCCGAAGCGAGGTATCGGGGCTACATCAATGGACAAGGTAGCGGACTATGCTATTGCATATGACTTATCAATTTATCAAGCACTCGAGTCGGTCGAAATGATTGGTATTAGTACAAAGGCGACGAAGGCTGCTCGAGAATTTTCTAATTTAATTCGGAATTATACGAATCAACAAGAATATTTGTCCGTAACGGAACTTGTTGAAGAAGTTATTGATAAAACGGGCTACCGGGAAATGCTTCAAGTGGAAAATACAATTGAATCACAAAGCCGATTAGAAAACATCGATGAGTTTTTGTCCGTAACAAAAGCGTTCGAAGCAAATAGTGAAGATAAATCACTTGTTGGCTTTTTAACTGATTTGGCATTAGTAGCGGATATCGACCAACTCGACGAGAAGAATGAGGAATCGCAGGAATCAGTTACATTGATGACACTCCATTCAGCCAAGGGACTTGAATTCCCCGTTGTCTTCTTACTAGGCTTAGAGGAGGGCGTATTCCCTCATAGTCGTTCCCTAATGGACGATCAAGAAATGGAGGAAGAACGTCGTTTAGCCTATGTTGGGATTACACGTGCTGAACAAGAATTGTTTTTAACAAATGCGCAAATGCGAACGTTGTATGGACGAACGAATATGAATCCTGTTTCACGCTTTATTCGTGAAATTCCAGCGGATTTGTTGGAAGATTTAAAACCAGCACCACAAGGTAGAAAATCAGTGGGTACCACTAGTAGACCTGCGACAACTGGAACAAGAAAAACAACTGCTTCATTTGGACGTCCAGTTTCTATGCCGACTGCAACAGGTGGTGACGAATTTGGTTGGTCTGTTGGTAATAAAGCATCTCATAAAAAGTGGGGAATCGGTACGGTTGTCAGTGTGAAAGGTGAAGGAGAAGGCAAAGAACTTGATATTGCATTCCCAAGTCCAATAGGCATTAAACGTTTACTCGCAAAATTTGCGCCAATTGAAAAAGTGTAATAAGAAAATAGGTACTGGCTTGCTTAGCCCCGAAAGTGACTGGACATAGAAACAATTAGGGGCTAGACAGCTTTACTCGTTGAAAGTTTACATTAATTATAGGTTGTGTTAAAGGTCAATGTTGATTTTATAACTCTGTTGGTTGGAGAGGAAATCAACAGCCAGGTTTAACAAAGCCTAATTATAAAGAAAGGACTGAATATATGGACTTAGTTGCTGAGAAACGTGTACGGGAATTGCAGACCTTATTAAATCAGTATAACTATGAATATCATGTTCTCGATAAGCCGTCTGTTCCCGATTCGGAATATGATCGTTTATTACGAGAATTAATCGATTATGAGGATAAGAATCCAGAACTTCGCACACCAGACTCACCAACGCAACGTGTCGGTGGTGAAGTTTTAAGTATGTTTGAAAAAGTGGAGCATACGTCTCCAATGCTTAGCCTTGGTAATGCGTTCAATGAAGCAGATTTGCGAGATTTTGATCGAAAAGTAAGACAAGCAGTTGAGGATAACTTTTCTTATGTATGTGAACTGAAAATTGACGGATTGGCCGTGACGCTCCAATATGAAAACGGATATTTCGTCAAAGGGGCAACACGCGGAGATGGAACGATTGGCGAAGACATTACCGCTAATTTGAAAACGATCAAGTCTATTCCACTTAAAATAAAAGAGCCGCTTACGATCGAAGTTCGCGGTGAAGCCTATATGCCGAAAAAATCGTTTGAGGCATTGAATATCGTAAAGGAAGAAAATGGGGAAGAACCTTTTGCTAATCCGCGAAATGCAGCTGCAGGATCACTACGACAGCTTGATCCAAAAATTGCAGCCAAACGTAATTTAGCTGTTTTCCTTTATGCTATAGCGGATATGGGAGAAACGGGTGTTACTACACATAGTGAAGGTCTAGACTTTTTGGATCGACTTGAGTTTAAAACGAATCAAGAACGTAGGCGTTGTGAGACGATTGAAGATGTTCTTGCTTTCATCGAGGGTTGGACGGAAAAACGCCCGCATTTGCCTTATGAAATTGATGGAATTGTCATTAAGGTCGATTCTTTAGAACAACAAGAGCAATTAGGCTATACAGCTAAGAGTCCACGCTGGGCCATTGCTTACAAATTTCCTGCGGAGGAAGTAGCCACTGTGCTTCGCGATATTGAATTATCAATCGGTCGAACAGGTGTATTGACACCAACTGCTATTTTGGATCCTGTGCGTGTAGCCGGTACAACTGTACAGCGTGCTTCACTACATAATGAAGATTTCATTCGTGAGAAGGATATTCGAATGGGTGATACTGTTGTTGTGAAAAAGGCCGGAGATATCATCCCTGAAGTCGTTCATGTCCTAGTAGACCGCAGAACAGGTGTTGAAGAGGAATTCCATATGCCTACAGAGTGCCCAGAATGCGAGAGTGAGCTAGTTAGACTGGAGAGTGAAGTTGCGTTACGATGCATCAACCCTAAATGTCCAGCGCAAATCCGCGAAGGTCTTATTCACTTTGTGTCACGAAGTGCTATGAATATTGATGGTTTAGGTGAAAAGGTCATCAGTCAACTATTTAAGGAGCAATTGATTCAAGATGTTGCGGATCTTTATAAACTCACATATGAACAGCTGATTGGTTTAGAGCGAATGGGTGAAAAATCAGTCAATAATCTTCTCCAAGCTATTGAAGCGTCTAAAAATAATTCTCTTGAAAAGTTACTGTTTGGGCTTGGAATTCGCCATGTGGGGGCAAAAGCTGCTAAAACACTTGCTCAACAATTTGAGACGATGGATGCACTTAAAAGTGCAACACGTGAGGAATTAACAGGGATTAACGAAATAGGAGATAAAATGGCTGACTCCATTGTGACCTATTTTGAATTAGAGGAAGTTGCTGCCCTGTTGCAAGAACTAGAAACAGCAGGTGTCAATTTTATATATAAAGGTGCTAAACTAGTTTCATTAGAGGAAATGGATTCTATTTTTGCTGGAAAAACAATTGTTTTAACAGGAAAACTGGTACAATTAACGCGTAATGAAGCAAAAGAAAAATTAGAAGCACTTGGAGCAAATATAGCTGGTAGTGTAAGTAAGAAAACAGATATAGTGATAGCGGGTGTTGAGGCTGGTTCTAAGCTTGATAAAGCAGAGAGTCTAGGAATTACCGTATGGGATGAGGAGAAACTGATTGAAGAATTAAATAAATAAGAGGTGTAAGTGATGAAGAAACGATCCATTCTTGGAATGGTTCTTGTTTTACTTCTTGCAGGGTGTGCCCCAGGTTTTGATAAGAAACAAGAGGTTGTTCAAGACTCGAAAGACAAAAAGGAAACAGCAGTTATCCCAAAATACAAAATTTCAGATGAGTATTATCAAACGATTTTACCATTTAAACCATCAAAGGCTCGTGGGCTTGTGGTTTCTAACTTGAACACTAGATATGATATGGAAGAGTTTGAAAATGGGTTAATGCGGATTGCCCAAACTCAATTTGATCCAAATGACTATTTATTTCAAGAAGGACAAAAGTTAGACAATGCAACCATTAGCAGCTGGCTCAATCGAGAATATACAGATGCTCAATTGAAGGAACATGGTTTGAAAGCAAACAAGAACTTAGGTTTGAATCCAATCGACCCAGGTACAGGTGATATTGCGAAACGTAGTGAAGAAAACCCTATTTATTTAGCGCATATATTAGAGCATAACTACTTAGTAAAAGAAAACAATAATAATATTAGATTAGGTGGCGTAGTGATTGGCTTAGCGTTAAATTCTATTTATTATTATCAGAAAGAAGCATACGGCGCCACTTATGAAACGAAAATTGATAGTGCTAAGGTAGAAACTGAAGGTAAGAAAATTGCTCAAGAGGTATTAAATAGATTACGTCAAATGGATGGAATGAAGGATATTCCAATTACCATAGCTCTCTTTGAACAAAAAGAAAAATCATCTGTTGTTCCAGGGAATTTTATTTCTTTCACAAATATTAATAAAAATTCTAATGAGATTAATAAGTGGCAAGATTTAAATGAAGAGTATTATTTGTTCCCTTCTACGGCAGCGGAGAATAAATATCGAGATGATGTAAATACATTTACGAATTTTAAAGAAGATGTTGAGCAATATTTCCCTAATTTTAATGGCGTTATTGGACGAGCTTTTTATATGGATGATCAACTGCAAAGCTTAAATATTGATATTCCTATTCAGTTTTATGGGAACTCTGAAGCAATTGGCTTTACTCAATATGTAGCTGGATTAATTATGGAGCGTTTCCCTTCATACATTTCAATACAGGTATCCATTACATCGGTAAATGGACCAGAGGCTTTAATTGTCCGTGAAGCTAATCAAGATGAACCGACTGTCCATATTTATGAGTAAAAAAGTGATGAAGCAAAATTTTGCTTCATCACTTTTTCGGAAAAATTTTCGGCATGATTCGTTTATTTCCCAGAAAATATTCATTTCTATTTTAGATTTCGACAGCATATTTTGATTGTTGCTTTACTCAGTAATAGTTTGTTATGATTTAAAAGACTTATTTTTTTCGATGTTATAAAAAACTAAATTTTTGAGATGATTATGATGTCTAGCGAAAGCAATCTATGATTAGTAGTTTTTCGCTTTTCTATATTAGTGGAGGTGAAGAGAATGTCACGTATTTCCATGGAACAAGTAAAACATGTTGCGCATTTAGCTCGATTAGCTATTACTGAGGAGGAAGCTGCACAATTCCAACATCAACTAGATCAAATGATTTCATTTGCAGAGCAGTTAAATGAATTAGATACGGATCAAGTAACCGCAACTTCTCACGTATTGGATATGAAAAATGTAATGCGTGAAGATGTTTCAAAACCAGGTTTACCAATTGAAGAGGTAGTGAAGAATGCCCCGGATAGTGAAGACGGGTATATTCGTGTACCAGCTATCATCGACTAAGGAGGGAAAAAAATGTCGTTGTTCGAACAAAAGGTTTCAGAACTTCATCAACGTTTACATAATAAAGAAATAAGTGTAACGGACCTTGTCAACGAGTCGTATAACCGAATCGGACAGGTAGAAGACAAGGTAGGCGCATTTTTAACATTAGATGAAGAAAATGCTCGTGCGAAAGCGAAGCAATTGGATGAGATATTAGCCAAGGGTGAAGATCAGGTTCCGTTATTTGGGCTACCTATTGGAGTAAAAGATAATATTGTCACAAAAAATTTACGTACAACTTGTGCAAGTAAAATTTTAGAAAACTTTGATCCAATCTACGATGCAACGGTTGTTCAAAAGCTTCAACAAGCAAAAACAGTAACTATTGGAAAACTAAATATGGATGAGTTTGCAATGGGTTCTTCTAACGAAAACTCTGCATTTAAAGCTGTGCATAACCCATGGAATACAGATTATGTACCTGGTGGCTCTTCAGGTGGCTCAGCTGCGTCCGTTGCAGCAGGAGAAGTGCTATTCTCTTTAGGATCTGATACAGGTGGTTCAATTCGTCAGCCAGCTGCCTACTGTGGTGTTGTAGGGATGAAACCTACATATGGTCGTGTATCTCGTTTTGGTTTAGTTGCATTTGCATCTTCCCTTGACCAAATTGGTCCTGTTACAAGAACGGTTGAAGACAATGCGTTTTTATTAGAAGCCATCTCAGGATTAGATCCAATGGACTCTACATCAGCTAATGTTGATGTTCCAAACTTTGTAAGTTCGTTAACTGGTGATATTAAAGGTTTGAAAATTGCGGTTCCAAAAGAATACCTTGGTGAAGGTGTTGGCGAGGAAGCACGTAATTCTGTTATTGAAGCATTAAAAGTTCTAGAAGGCTTAGGAGCAGTGTGGGAGGAAGTCTCTCTACCACATTCTAAATATGCCCTAGCTGCTTATTATTTATTATCTTCATCTGAAGCATCTGCAAATTTAGCTCGTTTTGATGGTGTTCGCTATGGTTATCGTTCAGATAATGCAGATACTTTAATTGAGATGTACAAAAATACACGTGCAGAAGGCTTTGGAGCGGAAGTAAAACGCCGTATAATGCTTGGAACTTTCTCTTTAAGTTCTGGTTATTACGATGCTTATTATAAAAAGGCACAAAAAGTACGTACGCTAATTAAAAAGGATTTCGAAGACGTTTTCCAAAAATACGATGTGATTGTTGGACCTACAACACCAACACCGGCCTTTAAAATTGGTGAAAAACTTGACGACCCATTAACGATGTATGCAAATGATATTTTAACGATTCCAGTTAACTTAGCTGGCGTACCAGGTATTTCAGTACCATGTGGTTTCTCAACAGAAGGACTTCCACTAGGTTTACAAATAATCGGAAAGCATTTCGATGAAAGTACTATTTATCGCGCAGCTCACGCATATGAGCAAGCAACAGATTATCATAAACAATTACCTAAGCTGTAAGGGGTGAAAAATCATGGAATTTGAAACGGTTATTGGTCTTGAAGTACACGTAGAATTAAAAACAGACTCGAAAATTTTCTCAAGTAGTCCGAACCACTTTGGTGCCGCTCCAAATAGTAACACAAGTGTCATCGACCTAGGTTACCCGGGTGTGTTGCCAGTAGTAAATAAAAAGGCTGTTGATTATTCATTGAAAGCAGCCATGGCATTAAACTGTCAAATTGCTCCAATCACAAAATTTGACCGTAAAAACTATTTTTATCCAGATAATCCAAAAGCATATCAAATTTCTCAATTTGATCAACCGATTGGTGAACATGGTTGGATTGATATTGAAGTAGATGGAAAAACAAAACGAATCGGTATCACTCGTATTCATATGGAAGAAGATGCAGGTAAACTAACTCATACAGGTGATGGTTATTCTCTTTGTGATTACAACCGCCAAGGTACACCGCTTGTTGAAATCGTGTCTGAACCAGATATCTCATCTCCGGAAGAAGCATATGCATATTTGGAAAAATTAAAATCGATTATTCAGTACACAGGCGTTTCGGATTGTAAAATGGAAGAAGGTTCACTTCGCTGTGATGCCAATATTTCATTACGTCCAGTTGGACAAAAAGAATTCGGAACAAAAACAGAATTGAAAAACTTAAATTCCTTCAACTTCGTCCGTAAAGGCTTAGAATACGAAGAAATTCGTCAAGCGGAGGTATTACGTGAAGGTGGCGTCATTGAGCAAGAAACACGCCGTTTCGATGATGCAACTGGAAAAACACTTCTAATGCGTGTGAAGGAAGGATCAGATGATTATCGTTACTTCCCAGAACCAGATATGCTTACCATTCACATCGATGAGGAATGGAAAGCACGTATCGCAGCTGAAATCCCTGAGCTTCCAGATGCTCGTCAAAAACGTTATGTTGAAGAATTAGGCTTACCTGCTTATGACGCTGCAGTGCTAACTGTTACGAAAGAAACAGCAGATTTCTTTGAAGCAGCTGTAGCAGCAGGTGCAGAAGCCAAACAAGCATCAAACTGGATTATGGGTGAGCTTTCTGCTTATTTAAAGGCAGAAGGAAAAGAGCTGCATGAAGTAGCTTTAACACCTGAATCTCTTGCTGGTATGATTTCATTAATTGAAAATGGTACTATTTCTTCTAAAATTGCCAAAACCGTATTTAAGGAACTTGTTGAAAACGGTGGAGATCCTGAAACAATTGTAAAAGAAAAAGGCCTTATTCAGATCTCTGACGAAGGAGCTCTTCTTAAAGTCGTGGAAGAAGCGATTAATAACAATCCTCAATCAGTTGAAGACTTTAAAGCAGGGAAACAAAAGGCAGTTGGTTTCCTAGTTGGTCAAATCATGAAAGCAACAAAAGGGCAAGCTAATCCACAAATGGTTAATAAACTACTAGTGGAAGAACTAAACAAACGCTAATTAACAAATCGCATCGCTTTTCGAAGTGATGCGGTTTTTTAGATTATTTTTCTTAATCAAACGTTTGATTAAAAGTGGAAAGTGATACAGTTTTTTTAGATTAATCTTTTAATCAAACGTTTGATTAAAAGTGGAACATGTAAATAAAAAGTATGGAAACTAGAATTTTATAGTGAATTACTATATAATTTTCTTTTGGAGTTAGCATACTAGTGAATAGGTTTCACAGACAAAAATACTATTTATTACCTTTTAATGGTGATTTTATTTATCTTGTAAGGATGATGGAAAATGAAAAGAGCTAGATTAATCTACAATCCGACATCGGGAAGGGAATCGATGAAAAAAAGTTTACCCGAAGTACTGGCTAAGCTTGAGGATGCTGGATATGAAACTTCCTGTCATATGACGACAGCTTCTGGTGATGCAACCTCTGCAGCTAAAATCGCCGTTGAGCGTGGATACGATGTGGTGATTGCAGCAGGAGGAGATGGAACGATTTACGAAGTAATCAATGGATTAGCTGGGGCTGAAGAACGTCCTAAGCTTGGGATTCTTCCTGCTGGTACAACAAACGACTTTGCGCGTGCTTTGCATTTGCCTAAGTCGATTGAAGGAGCTGCTGATATTATTGCAAGTGGGCATACAATGCCGATTGATGTAGGGAAAATGAATGATAATTACTTCATTAATATTGCCGGCGGAGGTAGTTTGACTGAGCTAACCTACGATGTACCAAGTAAGCTGAAAACGATGTTAGGTCAACTTGCCTACTATATAAGAGGAATTGAAATGTTACCTTCCTTTAAGCCGGTTGAGGTAAAGATTGAGTATGATGGAAAGCTTTTTGAAGGCGAAATTATGCTGTTTCTTGTTGCGAATACAAATTCAGTTGGTGGTTTTGAAAAGCTTGCACCTGATGCTTCGCTCAATGATGGTATGTTTACGTTACTTATTTTGAAAAAAGCAAATTTAGCTGATTTGATTCGCGTCGTTACGCTTGCGATACGCGGAGAACATATTAATGATAAAAATATCCTTTATGCTAAGGCAAATCGAATTAAAATATCCACGGAAAAAGAGATGATGCTAAATTTAGATGGCGAATTTGGCGGTGTAACGCCTGCTGAATTTGTGAATCAATATCGTCATCTTGATGTGTTCATTCCTGAGGGCATTTTAGTGGATGACCCAGCAAATCAATAAAGGGGTAGACAGTTATAATGTATATTAGAAGAGCGACCCAAGATGATTCAACTGCTGCAGCACGATTAATACGCGTGGCCATTCAGGATATAGCTGAGGCTTTGACTGGTGAAGAAAAGGAAGAACGGATTCTCGAGGTTATTGCTCAATTTTTTACACGAGAAAAAAATCGACTTAGTTATGAAAATTGTTTTGTTTGTGATGTAGATGGGACCATAATAGGTTTAATTCTTGGCTATTTCGGTGGCGATGCAGCAGAACTAGATGAACCTTTGGTTGAGCGTTTAAGAGTAGTGAAAAATGATCCAAGCCTAACAATTGATAAAGAAGCAGATATAGAAGATCTCTATATAGATACTTTATGTGTTGATCCAGTATTTCGTGGACAAGGTATAGGAACGGCGCTCATTCAGTTTGCCGATACCAAAGCGCAAAAGCTTTATACAAAACTAGGATATATCGAAGAAAAAAAGATTGTGATTCATCATCATCAATATGAATATCGAGTGAAAATAGTACAGTGAACTACCCACCACTTAGCTAACCTTACGATTCGCTTGAAGTGGGGGCTTCTCGACTTATCGTTACTTTTACTAGCTAACGAAAGATGACCGAGCTAACCCTCTTGTTCCAAGAGTTTTGTTCCTATGATAAGGCTAATAGGCGTAACCCTTCATTTTTGATATTGATTGCTGAATTGTAGTCTCGATCTGCCACATAACCACAAGAACATTGATAGGTACGTTCAGATAAT
>SMEO01000085.1_pt1 | contig 21151 bp, 23 predicted proteins | sample 2456251 | NCBI WGS metagenome assembly SMEO01 (sample SAMN10132594, study PRJNA489261) | soil metagenome | isolation source: day1 control-silt loam soil ammended | place: USA | reverse complement strand
TTTTTTAATAGTGTGTACTCACTTAAAACTTACGTTGGCGCTTTGTTTTGTTCAGTTTTCAAAGAGCAATCATTTATCGTTTCTCTCAGAAGCGACTTTTTTATCTTAACACACACACTTTGAAAGTGTCAATATGTTTTTTAAAAAAAATACTCATCACTACAAAAGCTAATGTCTTGCAGCGACGTTTATTAATATATCATCAATAACTTTAATGGTCAATACAGAAATATCATTTTCATCATTTATTTTTACGCTTGATAATAACGGTGAAAAATCTCTTGACCTTTGGTATTTACTTTAATCGTTTGAATAACATGCTTTTCAATTAGATATTCTAATAAAACACTTAAATCTACGGCATAATATTTAAGTTCAGGATGATTCATTAATTCAGCAATTGACCACGGCTCAACCTTAGTCCCCATTACTTCAAGTATATGCTGAGATCCAATATCTGCCCGAGAATATATTAAAAATTCACTTGCGATAAATAAAAGCTCCAGTCTTTTTTCTAACGTCTCATCACTATATATTAACTCTTTATATAATTTAAAAATTTCTGGTTCAATATATTTCACTTGATTCCAAACCGTCACTTCTGGATAAAAACCTTTTTCCATTACTTCTAAGCGAGCTAAGTGATGAAGCGAATGAACTACATGATTAAATGCATCCAGGAATTGGCCATTTTCAAAAAATGCTTTTCCATCTATATATCTCCGAATTAATTTTGAAAATTCTATACCCATTTTTAATTTGCGGCCATGAAATGGAAATTCATTCATTTCTTTTTTTAATTGCTCAAGATATTCATTACGGTCAAATATTACCCTACCGTTTTGAATCCAGTTGACAACTTTCCGATTCGACCCCAATAGGAGCCACTCTTTCAATTGACTTTCATTTACAATATGCAAAGCAACTTTTAATTCTTTATATAAATAATGTTTTTGAAATACTGGCACTTCTGATTCATTTACCACAACAAAAATCACGTAATCAAACGCGTCTGTATTAGACCTATCATTTTTTAACTTTTTAATAAGTAATATCCCTAAAGTTGATTTCAAACTAGCACGTTCCTGGTAAATGGGACGAAGAATATCCTCCATTAGTATTCCTCCAAGACATTTATTTTTTTACAAAAGATAAAGTTCGACAAAACTCTTCATTTATCCTGCAGAGAAATAATTTCATTTCTATCTTTATCTCTCTTCCAGTATTTATGATATAGTTTTGTCAGGAGGGATACACATGGCTAAATATTCAAGTAAAATCAATAAAATCAGAACATTCGCGTTAAGCTTGGTTTTCATCGGTTTTCTAGTTATGTATCTCGGTATTATCTTTAAATCTCAGCCGATTATTATGACTATTTTTATGCTTCTAGGTCTATTTAGTATCGTCGCAAGTACTATCGTTTATTTTTGGATTGGAATGCTATCTACAAAGACTGTACAAGTTCTTTGTCCAAGCTGTAATAAGCCTACGAAAATATTAGGTCGTGTAGATATTTGTATGCATTGCAACGAATCACTTACATTAGACAGAAACTTAGAGGGAAAAGATTTCAATGAAAAGTATAATCAAAAGAATATGGACAGTTAGATTGAATCGCTTTGTAAGTGAACAAATAATCCTCCCTTCATCCAACAGTGATTTCCTACCGACGTTAGGTGCCTAGCTCTGGACATAAAAAAAGTTCCAACCAAAAGGTGGAACTTTTTTTAATGAACTTCTTTCTTAGAACACTCAGGGCATTGACCGTATACTTCCATCCGATGCTCATTCACTTTAAACCCTGTTACTTGAGCTGCAAATTGTTCAACTTCATCCAATACAGGATAATCAAAATCAACAATCTTTCCACAATCTTGACAGATTACGTGGTAATGATTCGTTGTAACAAAATCAAATCTTGCTGAGGAATCCCCATAAGTTAACTCTTTAACCAAACCAACTTCACGAAACACTCTAAGATTGTTATAAACGGTTGCCACACTCATATTTGGAAACTTTCCTTCCAACGCTTTATAGATATCATCTGCCGTTGGGTGCGACATGGAGTCTATTAAATATTCAAGTATTGCATGTCGTTGAGGGGTTATCCTAACACCGGTACCTTTCAACGAATCTAAAGCTTCTTTTAAATGAACTTCAGACATCACCATACACCTCGATTTCTCATTAAGTATAAATTATTACATTGTAATATTTATAAATAGTTTACCTTCATTAAGTATACTTTGTCAATATTACTAGTGCATTAGCAGCATATTTAAAGGATAAAAAAACACGGGAATTAAAATCCCGTGTAACTAAATTTATGAGGAGGTATTCCCTTAATTAAAGCATATTCAATTCCACTCACTTTGAGTGGACAAACGCCTGTCTCATCAAAAATAGGCTGACAAGTTACCATTCTTTTTAACTTTCCAAACTGCGAACAAACTCTAGTGCTTCTTCAACATGATCTTTAACTTTTACTTTTCGCCATTCCTTTTCAAGAATTCCAACTTTATTAATGACGAAAGTCGACCGTTCAATGCCCATGTATTCTTTTCCGAAGTTCTTTTTTAATTTCCACACATCATAAAGTTCTGCCGCTTCATGGTTTTCATCGGCTAATAACACGAAAGGCAGACCGTGTTTTTCAATAAATTTCACATGTCGTTCGACGGGATCTGGACTCACACCAATAATAACTGCGTTCAAATCTTCAAATTGTTCATGATGGTCACGAAAATCACATGCTTCTGTCGTACAACCCGGTGTCATATCCTTAGGGTAAAAATATAAGACTATATGTTTACCTAAATAGTCTGCTAATGACACCTTCTCCCCACTTTGATTAACTAAATGAAACTCAGGTGCTTTCTCACCAATATGTACTGTCAATTTAATTACCTCCTTTGCTGTTCTTATGGTAATCGTACCCAACTTATACGTGAAAAACAACTTTCACTTCTCTTTTCGATCAAACTGATCCATTTCAATCACTGTCCGAATAACAAAGGCTGCTGGTAAAGTGTAACCAACGAACGCCTGTACCGTCGCAATCATGCGGCCGATACCGATTGGACTAATATCACCATAACCTACCGAGAACATCGTCATAGCACTAAAATAGAAGGATGTCTTTAACTGATCAGAAAATTTACCATCAACCCTATTTCCCATATCTAAAATCACTGAGTAATTTTGAAGTTCAAATAATAAATATACAAGTGCAAAGCCAACCAAAATGGTAGTATATAAATTCCCAAGCCAAAGTAAATTTTCCATTGAAAAACCTTTTTGCTCTGAATTTGCCTCAAATAATGTGCGAATACTCATAGTCATACAAAAAATAATGCCGACAAATAATATATAAAACATCATATACATGCCTCATTTCAAAACAAGCTATCAACATTATCTTTACTCGTTATTTTTGCTGTATATGACTTGTTTCTTCAAAAAAACCCTTCAACAACAATCGCTGAAGGGATCCTATTAATTTCCTGCTCCTCGGTACTTTTTCACTCCTTGATTCCAGATGAATACAGCGACGGTGAAAAAGACAATACCTATAATAGGCGTTGAGAACGAATATAAATACCATTCCTCTTTTCCAAGAAAATACGACGCTGGATATACACCAACAAAAGCAAACGGCAGCACCCACGTTAAGATAAAACGAATCACTTTATTATAAATATTCACTGGATATCGTCCGTAGTTTCCAATATTATACATCATCGGCATAATCGATGTTTTTGAATCAGACCAAAAACCAATGCTTGCTATAATGATAAAAATAGACGCATAGGCAAGCGCACCACCCACAGCAAATAAAACAAATAAAATGGGATCATACCATGATAAATCAAGTCCTAAGTTAAAGCCTGCATAGATAAGAATGATTAATCCAGTGACTAGCCCGAATAGAGACTCTAACTCCATACGTTCAATGACCACTTGAAACAAACTATGAATTGGACGAGTTAAAATCCGATCCATTTCCCCTTTTACAATATAGCGATCATTAAAATCCCATATATTAAAAAAGGAAGAAAATAAAGCAAATGGTACTAGGAAAAATCCATAAATAAAGATGATTTCATCCCGACTCCAACCACTTAGCAACTGTGTGTGACCAAAAACAACGATAATAAATACTAAATTCACGGTTTGATTTAATAAATCTGATAAAATTTCAACAATGAAATCGGAACGGTATTCCAATCTTGTTTTCATATATTGACTAACATACTGAAAAAAAATTTTTACATAAAACACCTCATCAACCCCCTTGAATAATCAGCTGCTTTTTAGCCAGTATCCATAAAAGCTGAATCGGAACCATTAAAATAATTACCCAAATGAATTGTTGAAAAAGTGCAACCATCAAATCATTCTGACTAAAACCATTTGTAAAAATCATACTAGGTATATAGCTAATTCCTTGGAACGGTAAATAATTCATAATACTCTGTGCCCATAATGGAAAGAAACTAATAGGGATCAATAAACCAGAGAATAAATCAACAATCACTCGTTTGGCCCGAATTAATCCGGTATTATTATAAAAGAAAAATGCCATGACACCTGTAAGTAAATTAATTTGAGTATTAATAATAAAGCTAAACACAAGTGAAATAGCAAAATAACCCCAAGTAGTTAGATTTAATGGAATGTCCACAGGAAAAATAAGCGACACAATAATCATTCCCGGTAAGGAAAAGAAGAAAAAGCGAAAAATCCCTTCACCTAAACCAGCCATCGTCTTCATCCCTAGGTAATTATAGGGACGAAGTAGCTCCACCGCAACCTTTCCATCCTGGATTTCCATCGCGATTTCCCGGTCGATATTATTAAAATAAAAGGCTCTAGCCATCCAAGCGATGGCAACATACGAGGTCATTTGTCCACTCGTCATCCCTTCAATAGAGCTTTTTTCCCCATAAATAGCACTCCATAAAAAATAGTAAGCTCCAATATTAATTGTATAAATTAATATTCCTGTATAATAATTCAGACGATACGCTAGCATCATCAAAAAACGCATCCGAATCATCTCGATGTATTTACTCACATGACCTTTCCCCTTTCAAGTACTTTGGTTACACTGTACCTGTTTCATATATGTTTCTAACAATTTCTTCAATGGATGTTTCATGGATTTTAACATCCTTAATTTGAAAGGAAGAAACGACTGCTGAAATAAGATCAGAAATATGATTTCCTTCATCTTTAATAACTGCGATGTAAGCATGATTTTTTTCATCATACTCCCAAGCAACAGGGAACGATAACGACAGCGCATCGAGCTCTGCTCTATTTACTTGTTTCGTAAACTGAAAATGGACTTCTTTGTCTTCAGCCCAATTGTCTTTCAAGCTTTGCAATTCACCGTCATAAATGATTTCACCATTATCAAGCATAATGACACGATCACAAAGTGCCTCAATATCACCTAAGTCATGTGTTGTTAGCAAAATTGTAGTATTATATTTTTCGTTAATTTCTTTTAAGAACTCGCGAATTTTTAACTTTACTAGCACATCAAGACCGATCGTTGGTTCATCTAGGAATAACAAGGGTGGGTTATGAATTAAAGCAGCTGCTAACTCACAGCGCATTCTTTGACCAAGTGATAGCTTACGGACAGGTTTATCGAGCAAAGGTTCAATATCTAGTGTTTTTATAACATGCGCCATATGGTCGTTGTATTGTTCGTCAGACACTCGATATACTTTTTTTAATAATCGAAACGATTCTTGAACAGCAATATCCCACCAAAGCTGTGAACGCTGTCCAAATACTACTCCAATCGTACGAGTGAATTTCTCACGTTCACGGTGAGGATTCATTCCATTCACAATAATTTCACCAGATGTTGGTGTTAAAATTCCCGTTAACATTTTAATCGTCGTCGATTTTCCCGCACCATTTTCTCCAATATACCCAACCATCTCTCCTTGCTTGACAGTAAAAGATATATCATTGACCGCTGGCACAATTTTATAATTTCTCGTCAGCAAATCTCGAAAAGCTCCCTTCAAACCCGAACGGCTTGAGTAAGCTTTAAATTCTTTACGCAACTGCTTTACTTCAATCGCATTAATCATTCTTTGTTGTCCTCCAATAATTATTGTCCCAATGAATTAGTTTATCCAATGATATGTAGTTAAACAATATAAACGCTTGATTTCTTTATAATTTTTGAATAGCTCCATCCCTTTTATTATACAAAGTGCTATGATAATAGATGAAATTCGCAATTGATTTAGGAGGATTTATTCAATGAAGTTTACTAATTCAGAAGCTTTACATAAAGAAGCCTTAGAACATATTGTTGGAGGTGTGAATAGCCCTTCTCGTTCATATAAGGCTGTTGGTGGAGGTTCGCCAGTAGCAATGGAACGAGGGCAAGGTGCTTACTTTTGGGATGTGGACGGCAATAAGTATATTGATTATTTAGCAGCTTATGGTCCCATCATTACCGGCCATGCTCATCCACATATTACAAAAGCCATTACACATGCTGCTGAGACAGGCGTTTTATATGGGACACCTACGAAGCACGAAGTAAAATTCGCCAAAATGCTTAAAGAAGCTATGCCGAATTTAGAGAAAGTCCGTTTCGTCAATTCCGGTACTGAAGCAGTCATGACGACAATTCGTGTAGCTCGTGCCTATACTGGTCGTGACAAGATTATTAAATTTGCTGGTTGTTACCATGGACATTCCGACCTTGTACTTGTAGCTGCTGGATCAGGCCCTTCTACCCTTGGTACTCCTGACTCTGCTGGAGTTACAAAAGCTATCGCTGAAGAAGTCATTACCGTGCCATTTAACAATATTGAACCATTTAAAGAAGCCTTAGAAAAATGGGGCGATCAAATTGCTGGTGTACTAGTCGAACCAATCGTTGGCAATTTCGGTATCGTTGAACCAAACGAAGGCTTCCTAGAAGATGTCATCGAGTTAACACACGCGGCTGGTGCTCTTGTCATTTTTGATGAAGTCATCACCGCATTCCGTTTCATGTATGGAGGGGCACAAGACTTACTTGGAGTAACACCTGATTTAACTGCCTTAGGGAAAATTATTGGTGGAGGACTGCCAATCGGTGCATATGGTGGTAAAAAAGATATTATGGAAACAGTTGCTCCATTAGGACCAGCTTATCAAGCTGGAACGATGGCGGGTAACCCAGCTTCCATGCTATCAGGTATCGCCTGTTTAGAAGTTTTGCAAAAAGAAGGTCTTTATGAAGAGTTAGATCGCTTAGGAAAAATCCTTGAGGACGGAATTTTACAGTTAGCCGGGCAATACCAAGTGCCAATAACGATTAATCGTCTAAAAGGGGCCTTGACGGTATATTTCACAACAGAAAAAATTGAAAACTACGAGCAAGCCGAAAACACTGATGGCGAAATGTTCGCTAAGTTTTTCAAATTAATGCTTAAGCAAGGAATTAATCTAGCACCATCTAAATATGAAGCTTGGTTCTTAACGATCGCTCATACTGAAGAAGATATCCTGAACACATTAAAGGCTGTTGAAATAGCCTTCCAAAATCTACTTCATTAAAAATTTACAATTCAACCATCCTCGGAAATAGCAGGTTTTCCGGGGATTTTATTTAACTCCACTCCAAAGTAAACGTTTTCAATCATTTTATTAATCTCAAAATCATATCGCTTTTCCAATTTCTATCCAATATACTGTAATCAAATCGATTTATATATATTCAAATGCTATCATTACATTAAATCACTATTTTTTTCCTTTTATAAAAAACTTAAACTTTTTTTTAGTTTTAATATGAACCCCTTAAAACACAAGGAGTAATTATTTAATACAAATGGAAACATAATTCCTGTCAGCTAAAACGTCCTTCAAGGTTTAAATCACAAAATCCGTTAATACTCTCTACTTTAAAGTCTCAGGAGGTGAAAGGCAATCGTAAGGCATGTCCTTATGAGGCCGTAGATATGAACCAACAATGGAATCCATCCTTTTTTAAAGAGTTTTACAGAGAAGAACATGACGCTTGTGGAATCGTAGCTTGTATTGAAAAAAAGAGAATTCCTACAAACGAAAATATATTTTCTTGTATTAATGCGTTAGTGAAAATGAATCACCGTGCTGGATTTATTAATGGTGAGGGTGATGGAGTAGGCATCCATATTGATATTCCACGAGAACTTTGGAAAAAAAAGCTAGAAGCTGAGAATATCGATAGTAGCATCGTTGACCAAAATAATTTTATTGTCGGTCATTTCTTTTTAAGCACTAAAGCAAACCCTCAAGAGTTAAAAGCGGAAATTAAAGAAAAACTTCTAGAAAACGGACTTTCTTTCGTTTTTGAAACCGATCAAGCTTATCGTTCAGATGCATTAGGACCAATCGCTATTCAGGAAAATCCTGTATTTTGGCAAATTGCTTGTACGGCTAAGCCTCAACCACAAAATGAACTATCTGCTTTATTATTTGAACTGACTCCTAACATTGAAAAAAATGAACATATTCATGTTGCTTCTTTAAGTCAATATCATGCGGTATACAAAGTAATGGGTGCCGGCGATATTCTACCAAAATATTATCCAGATCTTGCTGACCCTATTGCTGCTTCAGCAATGACTTTAGGTCATAATCGTTTTTCAACAAATACACAATCAAGCTTTTTCCGAGTTCAACCCTTTAGTGTACTAGGCCATAATGGGGAAATTAATACAATCGCTAAACTACGTGATGAAGCAAAAATGTTAAATATTCCTCTTGTAAAAGATGGAAGCGACTCCCAAGATCTAAGTAGAATTATTGAGACCTTTATTTGTCGTCATGGTTACACTTTATTTGAAGCAGTAGATTTAATCTTCCCACCTATTCTAAATGAAATAAAAGTATATCCAAACCATCTTAAAAATTTATATACGTATATAAGAGAAGCTTGGGGCCATTTTGCACAAGGTCCAGCAGGCATTATATCTCGATTTGGTAATGAAGCTGTATTCTCTGTTGATTCTTTAGGATTACGTCCACTTTGGAATATCGAAACAGAAACGTCTTACTTATTTTCATCTGAACCAGGTATTATTCCATCTTCTGAATATACAGGAGATCCAAAACCACTTGGGCCAGGGGAAAAGGTAGGTCTAAAATGGGATGGCGATACAATTAAACGATACAACTATAAAGAGTATCAAGAGGAAGTATACGAACGCTTTTCCAACCGATTTAGTCTAGCTAATGACCACGAACGTCTAACACCAGCTACTTTTGAGAAGGTCATCACTGTTCACCAACCAGAATCCATTCATAATGGACAATATAAAGCCTTTGGTTGGGAAAAAGAGCATATCCAGTTGCTTGAACAAATGGCTGAAAAGGGAGTTGAACCCATACGCTCACTCGGACACGATGCACCGCTAGCAGCGCTTAATCCAGAGAGAACGAATATTGCTGACTTTATTAAAGAAAGTGTTGCTGTTGTAACAAATCCAGCGATTGACCGTGATCGTGAAACAGAGCACTTCTCAACTAGAACGATTATCGGTAAACGTCCAACTCTTTTCGCAGCTGAAAAGGCGGGTAAAGTGATTGAATTATTAACACCATTATTAATTGAAGGTACTAATGGCTACGAATGTTCTAGCCTTGTGCACCAACCTAGCTATGATCAGGTGATTCAAGAGTACCAAGAGCAAAATCTGATTCATTTTATTTCTAGCACATTTAAAGAATCAGAGACCATTCCTGACGCGTTATCAAGAATTTCAAAAGAAGCTGTCGCTGCAGTTGATATGGGGAAAACTTTACTTGTTATCGATGATACATCGGCACATCAAAACGGTAATTTATGGATTGATCCACATTTAGTTACATCAGCAGTTGACCAAGTATTAGTCAAGACTGAAAAACGCCGTGACTGTTCGATATTACTACGTTCGGCAGCACTTCGCTCCTTACATGACATTATTGTAGCCTATGGTCTTGGAGCAAACCTAATCAGTCCATACTTCATGTTCTTATCATTACCAGCAAATGATACTAAGCCTTCTGTTAACCTATTTAATGCGTTGAATAAAGGTTTAGAAAAAGTCATTTCGACAATCGGAATTCATGAGCTGCGTGGATATGGACGCTTATTCTCAAGCATCGGATTAAATGATGAAATTGCCAAAACCTTAAATATCGTCAACTTTTTCGGTTCCGATGAAGTAGAACAAAATTTCGAAACATTAAAAGAAGATGCCATTAAGCGGGCAGTCGATTATCAAGATGAAACAACAAGAGTTGGAAAAACATTCCATATATTCCCTCGCATTTGGAAATCCATTGGTGAAATGGCGGCTACTGGTAGCTATGAAGCCTATCGTGAAAAGATTTCCGAACAGGAAGAGAAGAATCCAACAACGATTCGCCATTTAACATCTTTCAAGGATGCTGATACACCTATTTCTGCCGAAGATGTTAATATATCAATTAACAAACATGACTATCCTTTTGTCATTTCTTCGATGTCATTTGGTTCACAAAATGAAACAGCCTTTAGGGCCTATGCAGAAGCGGCCAATCGCCTGAACATGATTAGCTTAAATGGCGAAGGTGGAGAAATTAAAGATATGCTCGGTAAATATCCGAACACACGTGGTCAACAAATTGCATCTGGTCGCTTCGGAGTTAATGCAGAGCTACTTAATTCTTCTAATCTGTTAGAAATCAAAATTGGTCAAGGTGCAAAGCCTGGTGAAGGCGGACATCTTCCAGGATCAAAAGTAACGGCTAAAATCGCTGAAGCTAGAAATGCAACAATTGGTTCCGACCTGATTTCACCATCAAATAATCATGATATTTATTCGATTGAAGATTTATCGCAAATGATTTATGAATTAAAAACGGCAAATGACAAAGCGAAAGTAGCTGTTAAAGTACCAGTTGTACCGAACATTGGTACCATCGCTGTCGGTGTTGCTAAAGCTGGTGCTGATATCATTACACTTTCTGGTTTTGATGGTGGTACAGGTGCCGCTCGTATCCATGCTCTTGAACACGTAGGACTTCCTGTTGAAATTGGAGTTAAAGCTGCCCACAATGCACTATTAGAAGCAGGAATACGTAATCAGGTAGAACTATGGGCAGATGGTGGTGTAAAAAGTGCTTCAGACGTTTTAAAATTAATGCTTTTGGGAGCAAATAGAATTGGCTTCGGTACATTATCCATGATTGCAGTTGGTTGTACAACTTGCCGCGGTTGCCATTTAGATACTTGTCACGTTGGTATTGCTACACAAATTGAATCTGAGGTACAAGCAAAGGAACATGGATTACGTCGCTTTGTCCCACGAAAATTTGACTTAGCTGTTTCAGGTTTAATGAATATGTTTACAGCTTTCGGTCAAGAACTTAAAGTTTTAACAGCCGCTCTAGGCGTGAAAAATTTACAGGATATTGTAGGTCGTTCTGATTTACTTCAACAAGTAAAAGGACAACAATTATTAGACTTAACATACTTGTTAAAAACATTGGATATCTCGACCTTTTCTCATAAAGAAACAAATTCTCGTGTAAATGAGAGTGCCATACAAGTAGCAGTTGGAGCGGAATATTTAGATGCACATGTCGAAGATCTTCAACAATCTCGCGTCTTTAGTTCTGTAACCTCCGAGCAACGTGTACTAGGCAGCAGAGTATCTGGTCACCGTGTTCGCAACCGATTAGATGGTTCATATAAGAAATTACCGCCTGTACAACTTTCTTATCAAGATGGTTCTATTCCAGGAAATGGTTTAGGAGCGTACAACAGTGATGGCATCTCTATTCAAGTAAATGGTGGAGCCCAGGACGGAATTGGTAAAACATCTATTGGTGGAAATATATTTATCTTCAAGTCCCCTGGTAAAGATGGAAATCTTTATAACGGTTCTGTTGGTAAAGGATTTGGTTACGGTGCTCAACATGGTTTACTAGTCGCTCAAGGTGATGCTGACGCTCGTGCTGGCATTCGTCTATCTGGTGCAGATATTATTATTGGCGGGCAATTAAAACGTCCAATTCCAGAAGAAGAACATGGGAATATAGCTGTAAATGCAAATATTAAAGGATTTGCATTCGAATATATGACGAATGGCCGTGGCTTAGTATTAGGTGATCCAGGCCCTTGGATTTGTGCTGGTATGACCGGTGGAGTTATTTATTTAAGACATCAACCGCAAGCCGGATTAACTAAAGAAGCCCTACAACGCCGAATTGCCAAAGGAGCAAAAGTAAATATCGAATCTCTAAACGAACAAGGCTTGAATGATATTCAAGATCTACTAGGCAAATATGTGTCACTTCTAAAAGAACAAGGTCAAATCGATGAGGCTGACTCTCTTGAACAATTACTACAAGAGCCAAGTGAACATTTCGTTCAAATAGTACCAGTCAAAGAACAAGCAGACCCATCTGTATCTACAGAATAATTAGCTACTTAACTTCATAGTTCAAAGCTGGCTTCCCACTAAAGGAGCCAGCTTTTTTTCTAGACAAAAATATGATTCTATCGACAGGATATATCTCTTGAACCTAAATCATATACCTTGTATAGTACATTTTGTTTAAAGGAGTTAGATGACAAATCATATTGAGCATTTTATAATGAACCTTTATAGAATTAAGATAATTAGTTAACTAAAATAAAAAAAAAGTAAAATTAATAAACTCTGAATGGAATGAAGAAGATAGTTTAAGTCGCAGAGAATTACTTGCTCTCTTTTTTGAACAACAAAGCAAAATAGATGCGATGTATGAAGATCAGGAACACTTATCATCCAAAATACTCCCATTTATTTCAGCCATTAGTGAATATGATGAACAGTTGGAACATTTAGAGAAACTAATTTTAAGCTTTCATTCATTTCATAAGAGCGTAAATGAAGTAACTGTTGAGGAAAACTGAGAGTGACGAAATCAAATATGCCTGGAATCCTACTAGACGATTCCAGGCATATTTTTAAGTAAGCTTTTCATTTATCTAGTAATTGGACTTGGTACAAATTAAAATAATGCCCTTGTTTTTGCATCAATTCCTCATGAGTACCGATTTCAACAATTTCTCCATGCTCAATTAAAACAATTCGATTGGCATGTGTGATTGTAGACAAGCGGTGTGCAACAATAAAGGTCGTCCGGTCAAATGCCAACTTATCTAGCGCTTCTTGAATATAATGTTCACTCTCTAAATCGAGTGCCGAAGTAGCTTCATCAAGCACCAGTATTGGTGGATTTTTCAAAAACACACGGGCGATAGCCACTCTTTGTCTTTGACCTCCTGACAACTTAACGCCACGTTCCCCTACCTTCGTATCATATCCATCCGCTAAATTCATAATAAAATCATGAGCATTAGCAGCTTTTGCAGCAGCTATCACTTCTTCATCAGTCGCATCCGGTTTCCCCATTAAAATATTCGCCTTAACCGATTCGCTAAATAAAATATTATCCTGTAGAACCATGCCTATTTTATCCCGAAGACTCCGTACTTTAAAATTACGAATATCTTGACCATCTAACAAAATCTGACCTTCGATTATATCATAGAATCGTGGAATAAGACTAACTAATGAAGACTTACCTCCACCACTCATTCCGACAAATGCGATGGTTTCACCGCGTTTAACATCTAAGTTAATATTTTTTAAAATAAGTTCTCCGTCATCTTCATATGAAAAGGAAACCTGTTCAAATGTAACTCGTCCTTCAACCTGTTTTAATTCCTTTGCATCTTCTTTGTCCACGATATCATATTTTTCATCGATAAACTCGAATACTCGATCCATAGAAGCCAATGTCTGCGTTAAAGTCGTTGAGGAATTAACTAAGCGTCTTAATGGATTATATAGACGATCAATAAAGCCAATAAATGCAACCATTGCCCCTATTGTTAAGTCTCCCTGAATGACCTGATAGCCTGCATATCCAATAACAACAAGTGGAGCAATATCTGTAATTGTATTGACAACAGCAAATGATTTTGCATTCCAACTCGTATGCAATAGCGCTTTATCTAAAAACTGCTTATTTTGCTTATTAAATTGCTCTGCTTCATAATCTTCATTGGCAAAGCTTTTTATAACCGCCATACCTTGCACACGTTCTTGTAAATGACTTTGCACATTAGCTAATGCTTGAGATCGAACCCGTGTCAACGAACGAAGCTTTCCCATAAAATGTTTAACTGAAAACATATAAAAGGGAATCAAAACTAATGAAACAAGGGTCAATGATACGTCCATCGAAAACATAAATATGATAGCAATCACGATGGTAGCAAGATCCAACCAAAGATTCATCATCCCTGTAATGACAAAATTCTTTGTTTGCTCCACATCTGTAATCACTCGTGAAACGATTTCACCTGCTCTAGTATTTGCATAATATTTAAAACTCAGCTTTTGAACATGGCTAAACAATTGATTTCGAATATCAAATAATATTTTTGATCCTGTCCATTGAGCAAAATATTGACGGTAATACTCAATTGGTGGTCTCAATACAACAAAAATAAACAGCATAACCGCCATTATCCAAAATAAGCGGTCTATTTTTGTATCCATCGATATACCGTTATTTCCTACTATGTCATCGACCACATATTTGGTGAGTAAAGGAATAAGTAAAGGAATAGCAAATTTTATAATACCAATAATAATTGTACCGATAATCGTCCATTTATAAGGCCTAACAAACTGTAGATATCTCTTTACGCTGTCCACACGCTTCCCCCATTTTTAATAATCAGGCTTTATTATAAGTTTCTGTTGTTTTTTGGCTCGTTTTATTTAACAAAGCTAATAATAAGGCTACAGAGTACCATAAAAAAGCCTGTTGATTATACAACAGGTCTTCTTCAGGAACGGTAAGTCAAATATCTTTCATACCAAGTATCAATAAACTCTGCATTAAATGGTCCTTTACGTTGACGGATCAAATAAATTAAATAATCTACGTTTCTTTTTAATATTTGATCAATCACTTCAGGATAATTCATAATTTTCCGATGTCTTTCATATTCATCCTCATCCAATAAATTAAACGTCATATCCGGGAAAACTTTGATGTCTAAATCATAATCAATATACTTTAGAGCTTCTTCATCATACGTAAATGGAGAACTTATATTACAGTAATAATATACGCCATCTTCTCTTAGCATTCCGATTACATTAAACCAGTATTTTGAATGAAAATAACAAATTGCTGGCTCTCTTGTAATCCAAGTTCTACCGTCTGACTCCGTCACCATTGTTCGATCATTTGCTGCAATAACTACATTTTGCGTCCCTTTCAAAACTGTTGTTTCTTCCCAGATTCGATGGATATGTCCGTTATGCTTATAACTTTGGATTTGGATTTTTCCTCCCTCAGCAGGAACAATCCCCATGATTTCTCTCCCTACTTTCTATGGACACTTTTTCACCCTTCTATGCCCTTACTCCTTCTTATTATTGCATGCGTTAATTTTACCAATTTTATTATATTTCTCTATTATAGCAATTAATTAATAAATATAAAACAAAAGAGACTACTCGATGAGTAAATATGTGTAAAGAGTCGAAAAACTTCTGACATTTTACAGTCCATTTACTTCTGAATTAGTCTCATGAATAATCTATGATAATGCGGTTTGTTCCAATTGAAAATGACGAATCACTTCTTCAGTTTGCTTTTCAAATTCTACTTGAATTTCCTCAAGTTCATTTCTTTTCTGCTCTATAATTTTTCTAACATGATCGCCTTCACTCATTTCATGTAACTCAAAAAGTTCGTTTGCAATTTGCTGACATCTTTCAATTTCTGATTGTAAAAATAAAAGCTTGTCCATAGTTCGTAACTGCTCACCTATCAGGCGGTCGAATTCATTCATTAATAAGCACCTACCTTACTTTTATTTTGCTTAATGTATATATTCTGTTTGTTAATCATTATTACCTTCCAATTAATATGTAGAAAAAACAGAACATTTGTCAAATAGTAGAAAAATGGAAGGCACCCGTTGATCGACTTATTACACACAAAGAAGGCACTCTTCCAAAGAAGAATGCCTCTAACCTATTGGTTATTCTTGTCCCAAATTGCCTTGAGCTGCATTGCCCTGAGATTGTTGGTTTTGACGTTTTACTGATTGAACGTCCGTTTCACTTGCAAACTCAGTACCAAATTGCCCACCAGCATTTTGTTGTTGAGCAGCCTTGCCCTGAGATTGTTGGTTTTGCTGTCTCACTTCTTGAGCGTTTGTTTCACTTGCAAACTCAGTACCAAATTGCCCACCAGCATTTTGTTGTTTTACTTTACCTACGTTTGTTCCTGCTTGAGTTTTTTTAGTAGCCATTGAAAATCACCTCCACGATAATAAGATAACCATCATCGTGAAATCTATTCCCAACAATTTTACTATTTATTAAACAAGCAACGAAATACCCCCATCAACAATAATCGTTTGACCACGAATCATACTTGATTCATCAGAAAGTAAAAACATGATGGTATGAACCATATCTTCTATTTGTACCATACGTCCAGCTGGAGTCTTTTCCGCCGCTTCCGCCAGCAGTTCTTCTCGATTTGGAAAATGTTTTAATGCATCTGTATCAATGGCTCCACCTGATACGGCATTTACACAAATATTTTTAGATGCTAATTCAACGGCCAAATAGCGTGTTAATGCTTCTAATGCTGCCTTTGAAACTCCTACTACCGTGTAATTTTCTAAATATCGGATAGAACCTAGCGAACTAATGCTGACGATTTTTCCACCGCCGTTTTTTTCCATTAATTTGGCTGCTTCTTGGGCACAGAACAATAATGCTTTTGAATTAATATCTAATGTCCAATCCCAATGAGACTCTTCCAGTTCCATAAGAGGACGCTGTACACCAGATGCTGCATTACTAATGAAAACATCCAAGCGACCATAATACTCATCAATTTGAGCAAACATATTCTTAATTTTTTCTACATCCCCAACATTTGCTTTAACGACCAATACTTTACGCCCCATGGCTTCAATTTCAGCAGCTACCTCTAGAGCCTTTGTTTTACTGCGTGCATAATTAATCACAAGATCATAGCCAGCTTCAGCTAGCTTTAAGGCTGTGCTTCGTCCTAATCCTTTACTACTTCCTGTTACAAGAGCCACTTTTTGTTCCATTTGTATATTCCACCTTTCAAGGATAAAAATAAAATTAAAAGAGAAAATAATGAGAAAAGCGCAAGATGCCCGTTCAGCGACGGTTATGAAAATTGACACCAAAATACACGATTAAATATGTCTAAGAAAGGAGACTTTTCATGTATATAGGTCGTGATATGACAGAATTATCTATGTTACCTAAATCAAAATGGGATAAAAACGAACTCAGCTTTTTTCACCACTCTCTTCAACAAATGGTACCTTATTTAAACCAAGAAGGACAGAGCATTCACCGAGAAATTATTGAGGAAATTGAAAACCGTGGCGGTCTAAAGCAATTAGCCACTGGTTACGGTACTGAGACAAGCTATGATTAAAAGAAAGTTCATCATCACTTAGACATAACATGTAAACTAGCCAGCATATTTTTGAAATACGCTGGCTAATATCTTGTTTAAAAAGCTTTCATTATTTTTTGATGAGGTACTGGAAAGGCATACTGCTCTAATTCCTCTTTATTCACCCATTTCAATTGATTCTTCATTAATACCTGCTCTTCTATTTCTGATGAAAGAATACCTTTATACGCATCGATTTTCCATACAAGATGTGAAAATACGTGGTCAATCGTCAAAATTAAATCAGTTAATTCAGGCTTCACACCATATACCTCTAGAAAATTTTCTTCAAAAAAATCCCGTTTTGACTGTAGAGAAGTATGCATTTCAAAATTTGGAAACTCCCATAAATTTGCTAGTAAGCCTGTGGAAGGACGTTTATGAATTAAATATTCTCCCTTTTCATTCACAACAATCGCTGCCACGATCGGTACATCTCGAGTTTTCTTCTTTTGAATTTTTATGGGTAATTCTGACTGAACACCAGCAGCAAAAGCTAAACAATGACTTTGAACGGGACAAAGTAAGCATGCAGGTCTACCTGGTGTACAAATTAGTGCCCCTAGTTCCATTAGAGCCTGATTAAAAGCAGCCGGATGTTTGTGATCAATTAATTCCCTGACGGCTGCTTCAAAAGTCTTGCGCGACTTCGCTTTTGCAATATCATCATGCAACAATAAGATCCGTGATAAAACACGCATCACATTTCCATCTACTGCAGGCTCAGGCTTTCCATACGCGATACTTAATATGGCTCCTGCCGTATAAGGACCCACACCCTTTAATTTTGATATTTCCTCTGGACTATCAGGAACAACACTGTTATAAGATTCTTTTACTTCTTTTACAGCACTATGTAAATTACGAACACGCGAATAATAGCCTAGTCCTTCCCAAGCCTTTAATATCTTTTCTTCATCCGCTTCCGCAAAATCATCTAAAGTAGGAAACCAACTTATAAAACGGTTAAAATAAGGTATAACTGTATCCACTCTTGTTTGCTGTAGCATAATTTCAGATACCCATACACGATAGGGGTCATTATTTTCTCTCCAAGGGAGAGTACGTTGCTCAGTTTCAAACCAGGAAATTAAATCCCGCTGAAAGGCCTCTCTTTCGATCTTTACTAAAGATTGTTCAAGTTCACTTTTCACTTCAGTTCCTCCAGAATTGTAAAAATATTATGAAGTAAGGATTATGCTATATGCAAGCGTTTCGTACAAATGATTTTCACAATAAATATAAAATGATACAACATTGTAAAATAACCTTTACAACTGTTAAATTAGTCATAATATATTCATTTGGTAATTTTATAAAAATGCGTTATCATTAAATAAAAGCGTAGTCAGGGAGGGTTTTACTTTGGACACCGGTACTCACTTTGTAATGGGAATTGCCCTTGGAGGACTAGCAACTTTAGATCCCGTTGTAATAGACGGTTCTGTTACTGCTCAGGCAGTGCTTGTGGGTACTATTTTAGGTTCTCAAGCTCCTGATATTGATACAATTCTCAAATTACGAAATAACGCTATTTATATACGAAATCATCGTGGAATTACTCATTCAATCCCTGCGGTCTTACTTTGGCCGATATTAATTAGCCTAGTCACTTTTGCATTTTTACCGTCAGCCAATTTACTCCATTTATGGCTTTGGACCTTTTTTGCCGTATTTCTTCACGTATTTGTTGATATTTTTAATGCTTATGGAACACAAGCATTAAGACCCATATCCACTAGATGGGTAGCCCTTGGTGTTATTAACACGTTTGATCCATTTATCTTTGCTATTCACGTAGTAGGGCTCATATTGTGGGGATTTGATTTATCACCTGGATTTTTATTCCTTACCATTTATATTATTATCTTCTTTTACTACATTGCTCGTTTTAAGGAAAGGGCTCTAGTAAAAAGAAATGTGCGACAGCAAATAACAGGTGCCAGTAAAATTCTGTTATCACCCACCATGAGATTTCGCCGATGGAAAATTTCTGTTATGACAGAAAAGAATTATTATGTTGCCCGTGCGGAAAATGGGGTCGTCACGATTTTAGATACATTTGATCGTATTCCTTTACCTAAGAGCAAAGTATTAGAAGCTGCAAAACATGATATTAATTTAGCTGCTTTTCTTTCTTTTTCTCCCATTTATCGCTGGGAAATTGAAGAAAAAGAGAAATATTATGCTGTTCGTTTTATTGACTTACGCTATCGAAGCAATGGATATTATCCCTTCGTCGCAGTTGTGCATCTGGATCATGATTTGAATATCTTAAATTCATACACCGGTTGGATTTTCAGCGAAGCTAAGCTTCAAAAAAAATTAAATGTAATATTATAAAAGGAGTTTTTTTCCTTTTCAAAAAGCTGAATCAACGACAATCTGCAGATTCAGCTTTTTTATATGTGATTTTCTGCTTACTCCCCTACCTTAGCTGACTTATCATCTCAACCCTGTTTATTTAATAATTGTTTATATTTAGGATTTTGCGCAATAAACTCGTGCAATTTCGCTCCATAATGATCAATCCACTGATTAACCACCCGAAAAGTCATTTCTTCTCCGGCATATTTATGTCCAGCTTTTGCATAGGTAGCCTCAAAATCTTCCCATAACAGTTCAATCCATGTTAGAGCCTGTTCATTACTTATTTGATCATTCTTATCTAAAAGCTTTTGCTTAAGTATTTCAAGATACCCATTCATCCAATCACCTCATTGCCAATTTTTTTGCAGCATTGTACTCCCCATCAGAACCATACTAGTAATACGCGGAAACGCGTTTTTAATTCTTTCTAATATGGAGGAGAAAACATTGCGAAATAAAGAAAGAGGATTTCCTAACCAAGAAAATAATAAATTTCAGGGAGAACCCCGTGCTAAAGCCGAATTCTCTTCCAAACGTGCAAATGGTTCCATTAACACCCATCCACAGGAACGCATGAAAGCATCTAATGAAAGAATATAATTTGGGAGTGTGATCAGTATGGTCAACAGACGATATGAAGGTAAATTTATAAATCCTAATCAAAGCCCCAAGCATTCTTGGTCACAAATTAATGGTGAAACAAAAGAAACCCAACACGATGTTATTCTTCAAGCAATGACAAGAAAACAATCGTAATTAGAAAAGCGGAAGGCACCCGTTTAGCGACGTATGGACTGGACCGCTCCGTATGAGATAAAGGAAACACGAAGAACGATAGTGATTCGATGTTGACTTATCGTAAGGAGGAGAGGGAAGTCCATTAGGCGCTGGGTGCCTGGAGCTAGACAATGAAAAGCGGAACCGGCTTGGTCAGCCCCAACAAGTGCTGGAGGGCCAGAAGGTGAAGTCGCTCTTTGACCTCATCAGCTGGACCGAAGCATCTCGAGGGGCTTGCCGGTGAAGCTAGACAATGAAAAGCGGAAGGCACCCGTTCAACGACGTCGGTACTTTCCCGCTCCGTATGAGATAAAGGAAACACGAAAGAGCGCGAGCGTCGATGTTGACTTATCGTAAGGAGGAGCGGGAAGTCCGTTAGGCGCTGGGTGCCTGAAGCTAGACAAGGAAAAGTGGAACCGGCTTGGTCAGCCCCGAC
>SMEO01000082.1_pt1 | contig 21254 bp, 18 predicted proteins | sample 2456251 | NCBI WGS metagenome assembly SMEO01 (sample SAMN10132594, study PRJNA489261) | soil metagenome | isolation source: day1 control-silt loam soil ammended | place: USA | reverse complement strand
CATATGTATAATGGAGGATTAGCTCAGCTGGGAGAGCATCTGCCTTACAAGCAGAGGGTCGGCGGTTCGATCCCGTCATCCTCCACCATTTTTATCTCAAGTTTCTAGAAAAACTAGTAGATAATCTGATTTAGGAACTGGTATCATAAGAAGGAAGATTTCGAAAAATATATATGGTCCGGTAGTTCAGCTGGTTAGAATGCCTGCCTGTCACGCAGGAGGTCGCGGGTTCGAGTCCCGTCCGGACCGCCATATTTATTCCAGTAGATTACATAAAAACTGCTGTTGATATATATGGCTTGATTTGGTAAGTTAGGGTTGTTCATTTGTATATGTCCAACACACTATTATAATAGGGGTATAGTTTAAAGGTAGAACAGAGGTCTCCAAAACCTCCAGTGTGGGTTCGAGTCCTACTACCCCTGCCATACTAATGAATATGGCGGTTGTGGCGAAGTGGTTAACGCACCGGATTGTGATTCCGGCATTCGTGGGTTCAATTCCCATCAACCGCCCCATTTAAGTGATATTATTGGGCTATAGCCAAGCGGTAAGGCAACGGATTTTGATTCCGTCATTCGAAGGTTCGAGTCCTTCTAGCCCAGTCAAGGCGGCATAGCCAAGTGGTAAGGCATAGGTCTGCAAAACCTTGATCACCGGTTCAAATCCGGTTGCCGCCTCCAGTATTTAGATATGCGGGTGTAGTTTAGTGGTAAAACCTCAGCCTTCCAAGCTGATGATGAGAGTTCGATTCTCTTCACCCGCTCCAATTTCGTATTTGCAATAAACCATTTGAATAGAGAATAGTTTTGATAAGCATGTGATGCTTGATACTCTAATTCATTTAGGATCATCAGCAAATGCATACGTAAACTTATATTGTTCCGCAGTAGCTCAGTGGTAGAGCATTCGGCTGTTAACCGAACGGTCGTAGGTTCGAGTCCTACCTGCGGAGCCATTTTTTTGTATTAAGAAAATTTTTCGATTAACGAATAAAAGTAAAATAAATAATATATTGATTGAATCCATTTTTAAAATAGTTTTTTTGAAAAAATGAATAAATATAAGACCTATTACAACCAGAACGCCAGGTTGATTAGGTCTTTTTTTATTACAGTTTTTTCAGATTAATGAGTGTAACGGCATTGTTATAATTTTCACTGATCTACCATAGATATAGTATAAATCATAAAAATGGGGGATTACTGATATGCAAAAGTTTTTAGAATTGTTCCGGGTTGGATTTGAGTGGTATACGAAGTCATATGAATTACTGTGGAGAAGGTAATGATTAATATTCATTATTACGCGAAAAGAGTCGGCATTATTTTAGGTATAATCATATTATTTTTTGTTTTAATGAGTTCATTTGTCTTTTTTTATAATAAAGCTGTGGAAAAAGGCATTCTGGTAATTGTAAGTGAGCATCAATTTCAAAATAATGATTCTGAAAGCTATAATAAGAAAATAATGGAGTAGGTATATTTAAGAAGGTCCTTGCTGGTAAGATTAAACAACAGCTATGACCAAACACAAAGTCAACATATTAGACAACCTATCCCTATATTTATTATTTTATTAATATAATAAATGTAAGAATTTTAGATATACTTTTTAAAAGTTATATTTTATGTAAATGTAAATTTTTGAAAAAAGTATACAACAGTACCTTGCAATGAATAGTACCGTGTGGTAATTTAGGGGTGTAACGTTTTTAGTTTTGTTGAGTACTATATATTGAACAGTACCAAACGATAAAAGAAAGTGGTGAATCTACTTTGAATGTACAATTTAAAAAAGGTGTGTTAGAGCTATGCGTATTAGTATTGTTGGATAAAAAAGACCGCTATGGATATGAGCTTGTCCAAAAAATTTCCGATCAAATTGAAATCTCGGAAGGATCCGTTTATCCATTGCTCCGACGACTAACAAAAGAAGAATATTTTACAACCTATTTGCAGGAATCAACAGAAGGTCCACCTCGTAAGTATTATACGCTAACAGATAAAGGCAGAGATTATCTTCATGAGCTATTGGCTGAGTGGAATCAGTTTTCAAATGGAGTCAATAAAATAATAAAAGAAGGTGCGAATAATGAATAAAGAAACATTTTTAAAGCAATTAGATGCCTCTTTAACTAAACTCACTCAAGATGAACGTGGAGATATTATTCAAGATTATGAGGAGTATTTCTCAATCGGTTTAGAAGAAGGGAAGACGGAGGAGGAAATTGCAGCATCATTAGGTTCACCAAGTCAAATTGCTAAAGAGTTGATGGCGACTTATCATCTTGAAAAAGTTGAAAAGACAGCATCTGCAGGGAATATAATGAGAGCAGTTTGGGCTGTAATTGGATTAGGATTCTTTAATTTCGTTATTGTTTTAGGACCGTTTATTGCCTTATTGGGCATTGTTTTTGCAGGTTGGGCTGTATCTGTTGGCTTTATTCTTTGCCCAATCAGTGTATTGTTGAATGTTGTATGGGGAGCATTTCAGTTATTTGACTTATTTGCTTCGTTAGCACTTTGCGGTATTGGTATATTTGTTGGAATCGGCATGTTCTTAGCAACAAAGGCTTTGTTTAAAGGGTTTATCCGTTATTTGCAATTTAATGCGTCATTAGTCAAAGGGGGATTAAAGCGTGATTAAAATAATTAAAAGGCTATCGGTGATTGCTTTATTATTAGTAGTTGTCGGTGTTGTTGGAGGATTGCTCACCTTTAAATCAGCAATATATCAAGATGAAGTAATAAATGAAAAAATCGTGAAGGAAGACTTTACTTCAGTAGAAATTAAGAGTGGAAATGTGGAAGTTGATGTGATCCCTACAGACCAATCCGTGGCAAAAATAGAATATATCACAAATGGGGTAGACGCACGTGAATCCACTTTTACAACAGATGTAAAGGGGAAGACACTTTCAGTTACAGTAGAGAATGAATGGAAGTTTCGATTCGGGTTTCATCCAAAATCTGAGCATTTAACAGTCTTTTTACCGAAAAAACAATATGAATCTATGGAGATAGAGAATGGGAATGGCCAGGTCCAAATTGAACAAATGAAAATGAAGCATGTGCAAGTTACGCTTGCAAACGGAGAAGTTGAACTAACTAGTCTGACTACTGAGAATATTAAAGTAGAGTCAACTAATGGGAAAATTCAATTACAGGATGTAAAAGGTGAAATAAAAGGTTCCACAGTGAACGGTGAAATATATGTGGCAACCAAGGATTTAAGTCGTCCTATTCAACTAGAGAGTACAAATGGTGAGATTAAAATTCAAACAGAAAAAGAACCTACTAATGTGAGGTTTGAAGTAGATGTTGTGAATGGTGATATTAATATATTAGATAAATATACCGGGTCCGCGTCAATTGGTAAAGGGGAAAACTTGATTAAATTAACAACAGTTAATGGTGAAGTGTCTGTAACAAAGTAAAAAGCAAATGAGTATCTTAGTTTTATAGGTACTGAATAATAGAATAGATGTAAAGGACACCTGATTATAAATGTTTCAGGTGTTTTCTTTATCTTTTTGTAGTCTTCTGACGTTCAGACTTAGCAAGAAGTCATAACAACATCTAGAACTAATCCAGTGATTGTAAACAAATTTCCAGGGAACACTATATGGCAAAGCATCCATGCCCAGACGTTATGTGGAAATATTAATAAATCTTTTCCATATGATAAACAAAAATCTACTGAAATGATGAAACTAATGTGACGAATGATTAAAGAGCGTGTACAATATGAATGATAATAATATTAATATAGGATGTGCTAATAGATGAAAACGATAGATTCATTTGAAATATTAGATGGGAAAGCAATTAAGTACATAGATGCTTTTGGTATTCAGGATGGTATTGCATTAAAAAGTAAGTATGAGGGGAAAACATACTGGATTTATGATTATTATTGCATGCATCCGAATTGTGAGTGTAATGAAGTATATCTTGAATTTACGGAAGAACAAAAGAGTAAACAAGCAGTTGGTCACCATTTTGGTGTGCGTGTGTCGTTTAAAGATGAATCATATGTTTTAGAGGATTATAATTTTTCGAAGCAGAAAGCAATGGAAATTGTTGATGACACGCTGAAGTATAGTCATGATGCTATTGAATTATGTAAAGTTCGATATAAGTTAATGAAGGATAAAGGAACACAAATCATAGTGGATCAAGCGAATGCTGCCCGCCAACCTGTTGTAAAAGGAGCAGAAACTGGCCGAAATGAACCTTGCCCATGTGGTAGCGGGAAAAAGTATAAAAAGTGCTGTGGTAAATAATAATATAATAGGGAAACTTTCTTTAAAAAAATATGACTTGTTGCCATTAGGGCGACAAGTCATGTTTTTTAGATACACTATCATTTATAGGTAATTCAATTTGTACGGTAGTTCCATGTGAAACAGTACTATTAACGATTACTCTCCCTTTATGGGCTTCAATAATCCGATAACTAACAGTTAGTCCTAAACCAGTTCCACGCTCTTTAGAGGAATAGAATGGTTCGCCAAGATGTTTAAGTCGTTCGGCTTCAATGCCACAGCCGTCATCTTTTATCGTAATGATAATTTGCTGTTCTACTTGTTCAAGTGTAATCCAGACATGTCTAGACTTTGCTTCAATTGCATTTTTAATTATATTAATAAAAACTTGCTTTAACTGATTTGCTTCACAATATATAAGAGGAATTGGTTCTGTCACTGTTAAATGAATTTCTGTTGAGTAAAAATGCGCTTCCGCTTCAAGTAATGCTTTAACATCATTTAAAAGTTGTCCAATATGATGTTGTTGAAAAGGTATATTTTGTGGTTTAGCAATGACCAGTAATTCTCCGACGATTAAATTAATCCGATCTAATTCACTTGACATGATAGAGTAGTAGTTTTCATATTCTAGATCTCTACCACTTAATAATTGGACAAAGCCTTTTAATGAGGTTAATGGATTTCTTACTTCATGGGCAACACTCGCAGCTAGTTCCCCTACAACAGATAATTTTTCCGAATTTTTAAGCTGTTCCTGCGTTGCTCTTATTTGTGTTAAATCCTTTGCGTAATTAATGACTCCAACTAGATTATTGTTTATGAGAATAGGTACTAAAGTGCATAGGAGTATGACTTGTTTACCATCCTTAGTTGTAAGTAATACTTCCTCGCAAATAATCCCTCGGTGATTTTCTAATACAAAGTTAAACGATTCTTTTAAATTGTTAATCTGTTCAAAATGTAAGTCTAGAAACATTTTGTCCAATAATTCAGTGGACGAAAATCCAGTAATAGCTTCAAAGCGAGGATTCACTTTTGTAATCTGACCTTTTAAGTCCATCATCATAATTGGCTCAGGATTATAATGAAATAATGATTTGTAGCGTTGTTCACTCTCATACATTTGTTGTTGTGCTTGTACTCTTTCTGTAATATCACGGCCGATAACTACTAAACCCTTCCGAGAACCATCATCATTGAATAAAGGTACTTTAATTGTATCAAATGTTCTTATTTTACCATCAGGCATAGGAATGAATTCCTCAATATGACCAATCGTTTTAGAATTCCAAATTTGTTCGTCTGTAGAGGCGCAATTCCTTAATGATTCACCATATAATTCAGTGTATTCAGCTAATTCATGATCTGTTTTTCCTTTATAATCAACATTCTCTAGTTGAAATTGCTTTAACCCAAATGGATTAGCTTCAATAAATCGACCTTCTCCATCTTTAAAAATAACCACATCAACCATTGAATTAATTAATGTGTGTAAACGTTCTTCTTCTTCTTCTTTTGTTGAAGTATAACGATTTCTTTTAGAAAAAGAATAAGAAAGACGTTGACCTATGAATAGGAGAACAATTAGTCCTACTACTAGATGAACCAAAAAGTTCTGTTTGACATCATCTATATACATCAATATTAGCAACTCAATAATTGAATAAATGAAAAAGCCGACTATACAATAAATCCATAAATTTTTCTGCTTAAACATGAAAGCTCTCCTTGTATATTCATTAGTCCCTAAAGGTTCATTTTAATCCTATTTGAGTGGAAAATAAAGCAATAAATGTAACCAATATGTACTAAAATATTCCGCTTTTAATCATATATCATTTTATTCCTCATAAACTGAACTGTAGTTACAACAAGAAAGGAAGTGGACGAATATGGAATGGCTATCTTTACTAGGTCGAGTGATATTTGGACTTTATTTTGTTTATTCAGGTATTAATCATTTTGTGAAGTACCAAGGGCTTAAAGGCTATGCTGCTTTCAAGAAAATTCCAGCTGCAGGTTTTGCCGTCGTTATCACTGGGTTAGTTCTTCTTGGTGGAGGATTAAGCATTCTTACCGGTTATTGGCTTCAAGCAGGACTTATTTTATTAGCAATCTTCTTATTAGTAACTGCTTTTACTGTTCATAATTATTGGACGTTAGATGATGAAAATGCTAAGGCGGGTGAACAAAGTCAATTTTTAAAAAATATAGCAATCGCATCTGCATGTTTACTTCTATTGCAAATGGGGACGTGGACCTGGACTTTATAAATTTATGGAATAGGAGTGGCATATAGTCTAACTATATGCCACTTTTTGCTGTTGTTCTATTTTAACTAGTATTGATGGTCATCTGATTGCACAACCATCTTTAATGAATTGATACAGACTCCCCCTTCTTTTGGACAACTATGATTAGGCAACAAGATTTCAGATGTATTAATAAGGAATTAAGCGACAAAATATTTGTATGGTGAAATGTTAATGACCAATATACTTCAAAATAAATTCATATTAACAGAATTTGTTTAAAAGAATCATTTAATATTCATTAACAAAAATTTACATATGGATTAGAATAATTGTAACAAATTTATATTTTTCTTCGATAAGCAAAGATTGAAATAAGAACGGCTAATTCTAACATTCAAGGGGCGGGTTCAATGAAAGTGCTAGTTTGGAATGAGTATCGCCATGAAAGAGAAAATTCTGTTGTTGCCAATATTTATCCGCAAGGAATTCATGGTGCGATTGCTGAATTTTTACGAGGAGCGGGATATGATGTTTCAACGGCGACTCTTGATGAACCAGAACATGGTTTAACAGAAGCGATTTTAGCAGAAACAGATGTGCTTATTTGGTGGGGACATCGAGCTCATGAGGAAGTGGAAAACGATATTGTTGATCGTGTGCAAAAACGAGTACTAGAAGGAATGGGTTTACTTGTTCTCCACTCAGGTCATTTTTCAAAGCTTTTCAAAAAATTGATGGGTACAACCTGTGATTTAAAATGGAGAGAGGATGGAGAAAAAGAGCGATTATGGGTGATTGATCCAAGTCATCCGATAGTGGAAGGGATTGGTCCGTATATTGAATTAACTAATGAGGAAATGTATGGAGAACATTTTGATATTCCAACACCAGATGAGTTAGTATTCGTAAGCTGGTTTGAGGGAGGGGAAGTTTTCCGAAGTGGCTGCACCTATCGGCGAGGAAGCGGAAAAGTTTTTTACTTTAGACCAGGACATGAATCATATCCTACGTACTATCATCATGATATTCAAAAAGTAATCATCAATGCTGTTGACTGGTTGAAGCCTATTCATCGTGTTCACCCTGCATATGGGAATGTACCTGCGATAGAATCTATTTCTAAAGGGAAGGAATGAGCAGATGAGTAAAGTGAAAGTGGGAGTTATTGGATGTGGGAGTATTGCGAAGTACCGCCATCTTCCAGAGTATCATACTCATCCTGATGTGGACATTTCGTCTGTTTGTGATGTTGTTATAGAAAGGGCCCAAGCCGTCGCACAAACGTATGGTGTTAAAGCATATACTGACTATATGGATTTGATAAATGATAAGCAAATTAATGCTGTGAGCATTTGTGTTCCTAATGTATTGCATGCTCCAATGGCGATTGCTGCCCTGCAAGCGGGAAAGCATGTCCTTTGTGAAAAACCAATGGCTACGACTTTAGAAGAAGCTGAAAGAATGAATGAAACTGCTAATGCAAGCGGAAAAATATTAATGATTGGTCATAATCAACGTTTGGTTCCATCCCATCAAAAAGCAAAGGAAATGATTTCACAAGGAAAATTAGGGAAGATTTATAGCTTTAGGACATCCTTTGGACATAGTGGACCTGAAGGCTGGAGTGTTGATGGGAAAGATAGTTGGTTTTTTAAAAAAAGTGAAGCTGGAATTGGGGCAATGGCAGATTTAGGTGTTCATAAAGCAGATTTACTTCGCTTTTTACTCGGAGAAGAAATCATTGAGGTCGCAGGCTTTGTTGAAACGAGTGCGAAAAAAGAAACGAATGTAGACGACACGGCAGTATGTATTTTACGAACGGAGAGCGGCATTATTGGTACCCTTGCTGCTAGCTGGTCTTATGTAAAAGAAGACAATAGTACGATTATATACGGAGAAAAAGCTGTTATACGATTAGAGGATGATCCCACATACTCCCTCATTATTCACCATATAAGTGGCAAAACGGAAACCCTTCAATTAGGTCATATTCAATCAAATGATGATGGAGGTCAACACGATTCTGGAGTCATTCGAGCCTTTATTGACAGTATTATCCATAACGAGGTTTCACCGATAACGGGAATGGAAGGATTAAAATCTCTAAAAGTGATTCTTGCCGCAATAGAATCGAATGCTACAAAGAAAATCATCCGTGTATAAAAAAAGTAAACTTCTATTAATAGGGGTTTTGATGGGTTGGTTAAATCGGGATGAAGGGGTTTTTACATTCATGGCTAAGTTGAAGATGGGGTTTATTGGTGTGGGGAGTATTGCTCAAAAAAGACATATTCCGGCCTTTAAACAATTAGAGGATAAAGTCGTCCTATATGCAGTGAATGATATTAATGAACAAAAAGCGCAAGACGTCGCCCGAGTACATGAAATAGATCACGTATTCCCAAGTTATGAGGATATGTTAGCGGAAGTGGATGCTGTTACGATTGCGACACCTAATAAATTTCATGCAGAAATATCAATTGCAGCTCTTAATGCGGGTGTTCATGTTTTATGTGAAAAACCAATGGCAATTACTACAGCTGAATGTGAAGCGATAACGGAAGCAGCCACTCAATCGGGTAAAGTCTTGTCCATTGCTTATCATTATCGATTTATGAAAGAAGCTCAAGCAGCTAAAAAAATTATTAAAGCCGGAGAAATTGGTAATCCTTATGTAGCTCGGGTGCAAGCCTTGAGACGGCGCAAAGTTCCTGGTTGGGGTGTGTTTACAAATAAGGAACTTCAAGGAGGAGGTAGCGTTATTGATTATGGCTGTCATTTACTCGACCTCGCCCTGTGGCTTATGGATAATCCACAGCCTGTTGAAGTAACGGCCTCCACTTATAATTATGTAAGTAGGGCAGTCGATCAAGTAAATTTGTGGGGACAATTTGATGCTTCGCTTTTTGAAGTGGATGATCATGCGACAGCTTATATTAAATTTGAAAATGGTGCTTCGCTATTATTCGAAACGTCTTGGGCGGCTAATATTCGTGAGGAAGCTACAGTCCTTAGTTTATCAGGAACACAAGGAGGGCTTGACGTCTTTCCTCTTATTTTAAATCAGGCGAAGTACGGTATGCTTGTCAATAGTGAAGCCGTCTGGGTGCCAGGGCAGGACATTCCAGATGTACAACAGGCAGAGAATTTTATTGATAGCTGTTTAGGCATTTGTGAACCATTAGTAAAACCCCAAGAAGCCATGTGTGTATCAAAAATCATCGAAGCGATTTACAATAGTTCCTCAAGTGGTCAAGTAATGCCGATTAATTAGAAAAGAGGAACCAGCTTGGTCAGCTCGCGAAGAAAATAGGAAAAGACCCGAAAGGCGCTTTTTGCCTTTTGAGGGCTTTTGTCTTTTTCACAGCAAGCTAGCCGGTGGAGCTAGACAGAGAAAAGAGGAACCGGCTTGGTCACAAAGGAAAGCCGACTAAGAACGCCACGTCCTTATGTCTTCTGTCGGCATGACCCACATCGTGTGGGCCTCCGTTCAGCGTAGACCACGATTCTGATTAAAGAAACACTTAAAAAATGAGGTGACAGCAATGAAATTAGGTGTATTCACTGTATTATTTGCACAGAAGTCATTTGAAGATATGCTTGACTATGTCGCAGCAGCAGGGCTTCAAGCGGTAGAAATCGGGACAGGTGGATATCCTGGAAATGCTCATTGTCCGCTAGATGCGTTACTTGAGAGTGAAAAAAAACGGCAGGACTATTTGGAGGCAGTCTCATCACGAGGTCTTATCATTAGCGCCTTAAGCTGTCATGGTAACCCCCTCTCCCCAGATCAAGAATTTGCTAAAGAATCTGACGAAACATTGGTAAAAACGATTCAATTAGCCAATTTATTACAGGTGCCCGTTGTTAATGCCTTTTCTGGTACCCCAGGAGATCATGAAGGAGCAAAATACCCAAATTGGCCAGTTGCCCCTTGGCCCAATGAATATCGGGATGTTCTCAATTGGCAGTGGGAACAAAAGCTAATTCCATATTGGAAAAAAATTGGTCAACTTGCTGAACAACAAAACATTAAAATTGGAATAGAACTTCATGGCGGTTTTCTCGTTCATACGCCTTACACTTTGTTAAAGCTCCGTGAAGAAACATCGAACGCCATTGGTGCTAATCTTGATCCAAGTCATCTTTGGTGGCAAGGAATTGAACCTGTTGCTGCTATCAAAATTCTTGGCCAAGCGGACGCGATTCATCATTTTCATGCGAAAGACACATCGTTAAATCAGGATCATATCAATATGTATGGATTAACTGACATGCAACCATACGGTAAGATTCAATCAAGAGCTTGGAATTTTCGTTCAGTTGGATGTGGCCATAACTTACAAGAATGGTCGGATATGATGAGTGCACTCCGTATATATGGCTATGATTATGTTGTTAGTATTGAACATGAAGATCCATTGATGTCGATTGAGGAAGGTTTCAAGCGTGCTGTTAAGAATTTAGATTCGGTAATCATTAAAGAAGGTTTGACCGATTTATGGTGGATATAATGAACAATTCCTTTAGTCGAAAGGAGTTGTTTATTCACATACAGGAGGGGCTGTCCGATAAGTCCCTAAAAAGGTAAAGCATCTCGTAAGGAAAATGAGCCGTTTTTCTTACGATGCTTTTTTGTTTGTGTAGGGTCTATGAAAGTGGCAGGCAAAGTGTCCTTCTCTCACTTTTTTCTTGCCTATTTCCTCTTTTTGGTCAGAGAGAGTCCTTATTTTGATTTGAAGGACATTATTCGGGTTTTCATCATGCAAGGGGATGTCTGAAAAGTCCATGGAAATTTGAAAATCAGGAATGTGTTGATATATCAGCACTCTTAAACATGAAAAGGGGCATTCAATAGTCGGAAAAATGACTTATCGAATAGCCCCTTTTTACTGTATATTTAAAAAATCATATCCTGTGCACCAAAAGTCGGAAGTGAGGGATCATTCATATATTATTCTAAACTTACAATCTCTAAATCTTGCTTTTTCAGATAATTAATAATATCTGGTAATGCAGCGAGCGTTGCTTTTGATTCGTGTAAAAGGATAATCGATCCGGATGTATTTTCTTTTTTAACTGCTTGGATAATCTTTTTAGAATTGCGACTTTTCCAATCCAGTGTATCAATATTCCATAATACAATATCTAAATCGTATTTTCGAGCTAAGCTCACTGTACTATTGTTTCTAGCCCCGTATGGTGGTCGAATAAGGACAACTGGCTCCCCAGTAATTTTCTTGATTAATTGATTGGATTGAAGTATTTCTTTTTCTTGTTTTTTAATAGGCAGCTTTGTATATTTTGCATGACTCATTGAATGACTACCAATGGAAAATCCATTGCTATTAGCGTATTTTACATATTCCGGATATTTTTTCACATTAGCACCGATATAAAAAAAAGTGCCGCCTACTTTATGACTCTTCAATACATCAACCATTTTTTTTGAATATGCAGAAGGACCATCATCAAAGGTGAGGGCAACCTTTCCTTTTGGAATACTATAGTTGACAGTACTCTTTAACTTAGCAATTGGTATAGTAGGCTGTTCCTTTTTAATAGGTTCCTTCTTTGGGGGAATCTTAGCTGATGTTAAAATGACTTTGGAATTAGATTCCTCTGCTTTTACTTGTTCTGTCTTATGATCAGTAAGACTCGTATACCCAAAATAACTGAGAGAAATAACACTAATGATGATAGCAGTAATCAAAGATAACATTTGATAGGGTTTAAAATGCCATGTAGTCCTTTTCACTTCATCCTTACCTTTACCTTTTTGTTCATCGGGTAATTGAGTTGATAAAAAGGGCAGAGTATGTATTTGAGTAATGGATTGAATATGTTTTAGTTGATCAATTTCTTGAACATATGCTTCGGTACAGGTAAAATACAATCTTTCATTATATTCATGAAACGTTTTTGTAAGATAACTTCTATCCTGTTTTTGCGCGGGATTCCAGAAAGTATAATAGGATAATCTATATTTGTATTTTTTTTCAAAATTGGTAATCTCTTTTAATTGAATGGCCATGGCCTCATCAATTTTCCAAAATAATTCGATCTCCTGGTTAAGCAATAGCTTGGCATGCAAATAAAATTGATTTTCTTTTTTATAGATGCCTAGTAGTTCTATTCCTTCTTCAAAAATGTCCGACATAGGTACCTCCTTCCTAAAGAATGGGTTATAAATGGTAGTTTTCGTTCTTTTACGACTTAAGCCTAAAAGCCTATTATTATTATACCTTAATTGTAAGTTTATGTGGAAAAATGTCAGTATTTCTGTGATAAACAGCGCTTATGAATGAGGTCAAAAAGAGTAAATAAATATATACCTATAATAAGTAGATATATATAACTACTTATTATATATAGATAATCTCATAGAATGGCATGGATATCCTTATTATATGATACGATTGATAAAGTGAGCCAAAAATCTGGAAACATCAATTGAATAAAAAAGATATTGGAAAGATCCAATATCTGAGTAGGTGATTTTTTACCGTTTTCTTGGTGTATAATTTAGCTCTTTACATAATCCTTGTAGTTCCTTTTCCGTTAAATCACGCCACTGTCCAACGGAAAGTCCGTCTAATCGAATATTCATAATTCGTGTTCTTTGTAAGCTGCGTACTTGGTAATCAAGTGCTGAACACATCCGACGAATTTGGCGATTTAGACCTTGTGTCAGGATAATTTTAAACTCATATTTGGACAACTGTGTCACTTTACATGGCAGGGTGACAGTGTCCAATATTTCTACACCTGATGCCATTTTTTTTATGAATTCAGGTGTAATTGGTTTGTTGACCGTTACAATGTATTCTTTTTCATGTTTACCTTCGCTTCGTAATATTTCGTTTACGATATCACCATCATTTGTTAGTAAAATTAAGCCATCCGAATCTTTATCAAGTCTACCAACATGGAAGATTCGGAGCGGATGATTGACAAAATCGACAATATTTCCTTTTATATGCCTTTCCGTCGTACTGGTAATACCAACTGGTTTATTAAGAGCGATGTAAACATTCTGCTGTTCAATGATAACAGGCTTGCCATCCACACGAACGTCATCACTAGGCTCTGCTTGACTACCTAATTCTGCAACGACGCCATTAATTGTTACCCGACCTTCTGCAATCCATTTATCGGCTCCACGTCTAGAAGTGATTCCTGATTCACTAATATATTTATTAATCCGCAAAAAAAGCACACCTTTTAAGTATATTTACTGCTCTAAAGATAACGTAAACGATGTGGATTATTCAAGTATTTTAGGATGTATTGGATAATCAAGGGGAATAATGACATTGAAAGTATTTTCATTTGGATTCATGATGGTAAATGTTGAAAAATAGACTTATTATCGGATACTAATCAAACTTTTTAATGAAAAAAGTGACGTATACTAATTAATACGATTACTATCATTTAAAGGTTGTTTCAAGAAAGGAAGGAAAAAATATGAGGCATGAGAAAAGTAGCAGTGTAGCGCTAATCGGTACCGGGAATGTAGGATCTAGCTATGCATTTGCCTTAATGAATCAAGGAATTGTAAATGAGTTAGTGATGATTGATGTCAATGCTGATAAAGCGAAGGGAGATGTGATGGACCTTAATCACGGGAAAGTATTTGCTCCTAACCCTGGTTATATTCGATATGGGGAATATAGTGATTGTGCAAACGTTGACCTTGTTGTCATATGTGCTGGTGCTGGTCAGAAACCTGGGGAAACTAGACTGCAGTTAGTTGAAAAAAACTTAAAAATCTTTAAATCCATTATTGATAGTGTGATGGCAAGTGGATTTGATGGCATCTTTGTTGTGGCAACGAACCCAGTTGATATCTTAACGTATGCGACTTGGAAATATAGTGGTCTGCCAAAAGAAAGAGTGATTGGATCAGGGACGATTTTAGATACAGCTCGTTTCCGTTTCTCATTAGGAGAATATTTTGGAGTCAATCCAGTAAATATGCATTCGTACATAATTGGGGAGCATGGCGATAGTGAACTTCCTGTTTTTAGCTCAGCTAATATTGGCTGTGTACCTGTTCTAAAATATATTGAAAGACATAATAGCTTTTGTAAAGAAGATTTAGATCAGATTTTCATAAATGTTCGAGATGCTGCCTACAAAATTATTGAAACAAAAGGAGCTACGTACTATGGTATTGCCATGGGACTTGTTCGGATTACAAAAGCTATTTTATCGAATGAAAATTCTATTTTGACGGTTTCTGCTTATTTAGACGGTCAATATGGCACAAAAGATGTATATATCGGGGTTCCAGCAGTCATTAATCGTGACGGAATCCGTGAGATTGTGGAATTAGATTTAAATGAGGAAGAAAAAAATCTCTTCCAAAACAGTGTGAATGTTTTAAAGGATACATTGGCACCCCATTTTTAAAGTTTTATAGAAATAAATTGCTTTTTAATAGCGTTGGAATAAACATGAGTAACAATCCATAATTAAGCCTGCTGCAATCGATTGCAGCAGGCTTATTATCTATTTGGGTTTTAGCAAAGAAAATAGCTAACATAATTAGCTTGCAAGGGTTGGTTTGGTTTACAATATAAAGAAAGGAGATTAAAACATGTCTGAAAATAAAAAAATGACTTTGGCTGAAGCTGTTAAGCAAAAATTAGCCCAAAAGCAAGCAGGTACTAATCAAGTAACCAAAGAAACTGGCGTTGTTAAAACGGCCAAGCCGTTAAAAAATCAACTAACGAAAAAGCCAAACAATCAAAGAAAACGTACAGGGGTTTGATTTAAATACAAATTGCTCTTATTGAGATTTCAATAGGGGCCTTTTTCAATGGCTGTGTTAAAGGTCGATGTCGATTTTATAACTCTGTTGATTGGAGTGGAAGGCGCGAAGACTCCTCGAAAATGCTACCGCATTTCCTTCGTGCGTGGGCGGATTCAAAGAAGTTGATTCAATGTCCTGCGGGAGTACGGAGCAGGGGAGACCCTACAGGAGTCTTCGTTGTGAGGAGGCTCCCCGCACCGCCCGCGGAAAGCGAAGCTTCTTTCGCTCCAATCAACAGCCAGGTTTAACAGAGCCTTTTCAATAGAACTAAATCAATCAATACTTGTAAAAATTGAAAAAATAATTCAGATTAAATATGGTTATGTATGTAAAAATCTGTTAATTTTAAAGTGTGCTTTTTTTTCACATTTCATTTTGATTAAGATCATTACATTTTTTCAATTTCTGTGTTGTAAAAGTAAAAACAATGACATCTTATCACACTCTTGTTTTGTTAAAATAATAATTCAGATGTACATTTTCCCAAATTGTTTGAATAATAGATTAGAAACTTATCGTGTTTTGAGTACTGTTGTGTGTATCAAAGAACGCTTTTTTTAAGAGGTAAGGAATAAAAGCATACAGGGGGAATGAAAATGGAAGAATGGCTTATTCAAAAGAAATATTATGAAACACTTATAACGAGCAGTGAGAAGCATCCAATTATGTCTCTTGGTGAGATTTTTATGGAAGAACAAAAGAAGGATGTTCCTGATTTAACCGATATTCGTTTTGCACAAGGAGAGGTGTACTTTAAAAATCTTGACTATGAAGCAGCGATTTATAAATGGGAAAATATAACCGGGAAACTCAGTGGTTGGGCACAGAAAAATATTGCAGATTCCTATTTTGAGTTAGGGCTATACGAAACAGCAGAGGCAATTTATAAATCTGTAGTGACTGAAAACCCTGTATTAAAAATAGAAGTGTTGTTGCAATTATTTTCACTATATATTGTTGAATCAAGGCAATCGAATGCTACCAATGTCATAAAAGAGGCTGTTAATTTTCAACCTGATTATCAAAATGTGACTAAGCTGGCACGTAACTTTTTTGAAGAACAAAAGGATTGGAGCCATGCGATTGAGTTAGCGGTTAATGAAAGCATTCGTACAAAATCATTGGTTTGGTTCGATATATTGAAGAAGTACATTGAACAAGGAGTAGCACAAACGATTGCGGCCAACTATTTTTCAGAAATGTTGGTATCGTTATATCAAATTGATCAAAGTCGCTTTGAAGACATGGCTGTAGTACTGTGGAAAAACTATAAATATTCTGACCTTTACTTTGATTGGTTAAACGCAAGTACAGAAGTAATGAGAAGGTTAGAGATAAGTCCAGGATTCTCTTGGGGAAAATTGTCCTTGCAATATCAGGATGCATTTTCTCGTTTGTTGGAAGGAAAGTATTTAATTCAAGAGTTAAAGCCGATTATTCCAAATTTGTTAGAAAATTGGCTAAAGATTTCAACAGGAGAACAAGCCCTTTATGCGGCGTCAGCGGTTGCTGCGTGGAATGGGATTTTTCCTGAAACCATCCATACATTAATTATTCAGGATGCAGAACAGATATTGAGAGATTCAAGTAAGGTAAAAGATGGATTAGTAGCAAGTGAGAAGTTATTTGATTCGATTATTGCATGGGCAGAGAAGAATGAGTTGTCTGTAAGTAATAAGTTGAAGTGGATGGTAGAGGAATTAATAAATACGAAGTCCTATCGTCTTATGATTACAGGAAGTGCGGGGAATGGTAAAACATCATTTATTGAAACGCTTATAGGCACACCTATAGCCTTTGATAATCATTCCGTTTTTGCTAGTTTCCGAGATGCCGATGAACAAGCTATATTTGAAATTACTGCATCGGAGCAGAGGAATATTACAGATATAGCGGATTGGAATGAGGAGAATCACCAAGGGGATACGATTATTGACGTTCAGCTAGCAAGTGATTTTTTACAAAAGCAAGAGCTACGATTATTGGATATGCCAGGATTTAATGGAGAAAAAAGCATATCTCCTGAACTTCAGCATTACTTATTGGGCAGTGATGGGTTATTGTTTGTGTTAGATGGACGAGCACCGTTCACCGGAGTAGAACGCGATTTATTACTTGAAATCCAGTCGATCGCACCCGAATTACCTATTCACTTTGTCTTAAATAATATGGATTCAATCTATAGTGAACAAGTAGTCTTAGCAATGGAAGATGAAGCATGGGATAAAGTAAATGTACATTTTCCAAAGTCGAATGTGTTTACTTTTTCAAAAAACTATGAATCTAAGCAACAATTGGATGAACTATCTACGTTTTTGAAGGTCCATTATTATCAAACAGATTGGAAGGAAAAGCGTGTAGAAAAGGTGCTCTCCTTTATTCGCCATACGTTGAAGTATTTATTAGAGAAACGAACAGCAACTGAACGAAGATGGGAACAATCTATTTCATGGAATGAGCAAATGACTGGTAAGCTAAATGCTGCACTGAACCAGCTGGATGATTTGGAAAAAGAGAAAATGGACGCTATTATTAGATCCTATCGTCTGTATAAAGAGGAAATGAAAAATGAACTATTTGATAAAATACCAAAGATTTTACATGATTGTTCCAAATCTGTAACCGAAGATAGTGATTTCAGTCATATTCATATCCGATTAAATAATGAAATGAATGAAAAGATTCAAGAATATATAAAGCATACAGTTATGCCAAACTATTATCATTCTTTGCAAAAGTGGATTTCGGAGTCTGAAGTAGAATTCACCCAAGTGAAGCAGTTTATGGACGAGATGAGTAGTGGATTTAATGAGATGTATCAAGAAGAGCGAATTACGTTAACCGGAGACTTTGTAGTTCTTGATGATTGGCGCAGAGATGCTGATCGAATGACAAGTGGCATCAGAATGGAAGATGTAAATATTTTAATGCGGCGAACACCATCCCAATTATTACTTAAAGGGGCTGGCAAGCTTTTAGGAGCTATCCAACAGAATAAGACGTCAATGTATAACCGATATAAGAAATATTTAGAAAATGAAGATTTTCTAGATGTAGCGATGATGATAAGCAATCGTTTTTTCGCTCAGTTTGAATTATTCGAACAATCTCTAGAACGCGACATTACTTTATTTTTCAGAAGCTCCTACATCGAGCTGAAAAAAATGATTGATGATACACAAGTAGAAACACAAGAATACCGTGCTACACTTCAAAATATGAAGGAAAATCCGGAGATTTATCGTGATCCGATTATGTTATTCAAAGTGAAGCTACATCAACTGGAACGCTTAGAAAAGGTTGAAAAGAAACGGTTAGTGCAGGTACAGCGCAATCGTCAGTAGAGTTTTGTAAGCTTTAGAATAGCGGTGACGTATATAAACAGACTGGATTAAAATAGCAAAGAACTAACTCAAATTTGGGTTAGTTCTTTTTTTGCATTGGATTTATTTAGATGATCTTGAGAGGGTCTGCCAACTGAATAATATTCTATAGGATATTTTGACACCATATCTAATGAATAACAGTTTCTACCATCGAAAATAATTGGATCATGCATAAGCATTTCATATTTTTTTAGGGGGAAATCTTTAATTTCATCCCAATCAGTAGCTATAAAAACCATATCCGCATTTGTAATAGCTTCTTCAATGGAGTGAGCATAGGTAATCTGTTCGCCTAAAATTTGCTTCGCCTCTGAGAGTGCGATTGGATCATAAGCTGTTACCTTTGCTCCTTGTATGCTTAATTGTGACGCTATTTCAATGGAAATCGATTCACGTACGTCGTTTGTGTTTGGTTTAAATGCCAAACCAAGTAAAGCAATTTTTTTATCTGTTAAGTTACCGAAACGTTCCTTTGCTTTATTAATTAATACATGCTTTTGTTGTTGATTTACTTTTATTACTGCTTCCAAAATTTCAAGTGACTGTTCCACTTCAGTAGCCATTTGAATGAGACCACGTGTGTCTTTGGGGAAGCAAGAGCCACCATATCCAATACCTGCTTTTAAGAATGGAGCGCTTATTCGGAAATCTAGCCCCATTCCATGTGCTACTTCCTCTATATCGGCACCGACTTTCTCACAGAGGTTTGCAATTTCATTAATAAAACTGATCTTAGTTGCTAAAAAGGCATTGGAGCTATATTTAATCATTTCAGCGCTAGAAAGATCCGTTTTAAAAATATGTATTCCAAAAGGTTTATTGATTTCTTCTATAATAGCTGCTGCTTTTTCATTATCAGTTCCTATAACGATCCGATCTGCAGAGAATGAATCATAGATAGCGGAACCTTCTCGTAAAAACTCAGGATTAGATACGATATGAACTTTACCTGTAGGTAAGAAATTATTTTCTATTAATTTTTTAATTAATTTGTTAGTACCAACGGGGACCGTGCTTTTCGTTACTACTATTATTTCTTGCTTCGTAACATTTTCACCAATGGTTTTTGCCGCCTCTTTGATATAACGTAGATTGACACTCCCATTTTCATCAGTTGGCGTTCCTACTGCAATATAAATAATCTCTGCATTTTCTAATGCTTGTTTAGGGTTGCTTGTGAAAACCAATTGGCCGTTATTCAGATTTTTTTTTAATAAATCATTTAGTCCTGGTTCATAGTATGGAGATATACCTGTTTGCATTTGTGCAATATAAGTTTCATCAACATCATAACACACGATCTGATGACCTATTTCTGCTAGAGTCACACCAGTAACTAGGCCAACATGACCTGTTCCAACGATTGTTATGTTCTTCATATTTTCTGTCCTCTCACTACTTGTTTATCATTATAGCTCATTTTATAAAAAACGTTTATTAGGGTAAACATTAAATTATAACCATTTTTTCTATAAATATAAAAAAGTATTTATTTTTAAAATATGTTGACGATGATAATCATTCTCTATTATAATCCTAAATATAAATGAAATTCATTATCAATTAGACATAAATAAAAATGGACAGGAGAAATTATGATGAGAAAAAGAGAATTATCAGCTATCTTTGCAAGTTTTTTATTGGCGGGTACGGTTTTGACAGCCTGCAGCACTGGCGATAAACAGGCTAGTGATAGTACCGGAGAAAAAACGCAAGAACAAACGGTAAATAAAGAAGAAACAAAGGATGAATCACAAGAAAAAGAAGTGAATTACGCTCAAGTGTTTCAAGAGGCTACTGCGGAGTTAGAAAAGGCTAAAGAAGGTAAAGAAGTAGATTATGATAAAGTGACGGAACTCTATACAACTAACCTTCAGAAGTTAGTACAAGATAGAGATGCTGAATTCGAAGATACATTGGATCAGCACATTACAACTGCTTTACAAGCTGGAAAAGAAGGCAAGATGGACAAGGTTGTTGTTAAGCAATTATTCGATAAACTCATGCAAAAAGTATTTTATACGACAATGAAACATGAATTTACGGAAGTGGACGAAAACTGGGATAATAAAGAAAAAGTAACAGAAGAAATTGGGGAAGCTAAGGAATTCTATGCAATTCTTCAATCTACAGTTGAAAAACGTGATGCGGCTTATGGAACAAGCATGGTGGATGCAATTGCCGGCGGCTTTAGTGAAATGGAGAAAGCTGTAGAAGCAGATGACCAATTAGGCTTCGCGCTTGGTAAGCAAGTCGTGGATAAAACACTTATGAAAACATTCTATTATGCAACGGGTGCCCTTCCAAATGGTTATGCAACAAAAGTGGCAGAGGCGGCAAAGAAGGATAAGGAAGAAGCAAAAGTGGAACAAGCAGAAGGTTGGGCTTTTTATCAATCTTTATTCAGTTACTTGGATAAACATGCTGCAGAAGAAGCAGCCTTCATTCAACAGCAATTTGATTTACAAACAGATATTTCAAAATTAAATCCTGAAGAGGTAAATAAAGCATTTGTTCGT
>SMEO01000080.1_pt1 | contig 21337 bp, 34 predicted proteins | sample 2456251 | NCBI WGS metagenome assembly SMEO01 (sample SAMN10132594, study PRJNA489261) | soil metagenome | isolation source: day1 control-silt loam soil ammended | place: USA | reverse complement strand
AGGAGTTAAGATTAGAGGAGCTTGGTCTAGGTTGGGATAAAGCTGCGTTGCGAAGAAAGTTTGTTGATCAGTTACGAGATGATAAGCCTGTTCGTGTACCTACATCTCCTTGTGTTCGTGTTGGAGTAGAGAAGGAACTTTGCCCTAACCTTGTTAAGTTAGGTGCTAAAGTAGACTTTGCTAACGACTTTACTTTGTTCTTAACTTATAAACATCGTAAATCTAGTATTGCAGGTGGAGACTTAGAAGACGTAGATTATGAAGATGAGTATCCAAATACAGGCTTCTTGTCAATGTATCGTACAGTTGATGGACGTATCCCAACTCCAGCTATTGAGATCGGAGCTTCAACTAATCGCTATCGTCATATTGGTGTGTGTAACGTAGCACGAGCTAGTTCTATCTATGGGAAAGAGATGAGAAGTTTGTTCGGTTGTGGTCAAGGTATGTTCCAATTTGGATTCGACTTCTCATCGCTAGAAGCTCGTATTCAGGGACACTACATCTTACCTTTTGAAGGAGAGGAATTAGCAGAACAGCTTCTTGCATCTAAACCAAATGACATCCACACTTTGAACGCTATTAAGTTGGGAATTTCTCGTGATCAAGCTAAGAGTATTTCTTACGCTTTGATGTACGGAGCTTCTTACAAAAAGCTGAAGTCTATGTTAGGTTTGTCTGATTCGGAAGCTAAAGCTTTGTATGACGCTTATTGGGAAGCAGTAAAACCGTTGTCTGATTTGCGTGATGAAGTAGGTAAGGTCTGGAAGCGTAGAGGTAGTAAGTATGTTATCGGGATTGATGGGCGAAAGATTATGACACGATCTCAGCACTCCCTACTTAACGCTCTGTTTCAAAGTGGTGGTGTAATTAATGCTAAGTATACTACAGTTTTCTTATTTCAATATTTGGAAGAAAGAGGTTATAAGTGTGATCCATTCGTTTACGAAGACTTAGACTGTTGTGGTATGATTGAATACCACGATGAGTGTCAGCTTGCTGTCAAACCTAGTCTTATTCCTTTGAAGAAGTTTAACAACGAGGAGGAACTTCAAGAGTTTGTTAGTAACTGGAAAGGTAAGCAGTTAGGAGCAGAAACTACACTCCGAAGTGGTAAGATTTGTATTGCATTGCCTAACGTTATTTCTGATGCTGTGCAATATGGTATTGACCAAGCTGAGAAGCACACTAACCTTAAGGTAGCTCTAGGTTATGAGTACGTTGTCGCTAACAATTGGTACAACTGTCACTAAACTTTTAAGATGGGGTTTTCTTGGAAACCCCTTCGTTCAACATTCGATAAATATTTAAGTAAATTAGTTGAAATAATAGTTGACCTTTATTTTAATTGTGTTAATATTGTTTTTATAGAAACGAGACACACTTAGAAAAGATTACAATATTTAGTAATTAAAGTTTGAATTATGTGTTGTAATTTAAAATATATGTGTTAGAATGGCTAACATATTCAAAGAGGAGAGGTGGTGTGAAGAAACTTTACGAAGTTCACTGTTCTGTTGATTTCTGGATTGAAGTTGAAGCAGATTGTGAAGATGACGCTGCTGTAGAGGCTGCTGATAAATTAATTCATCGCGGAGTTCATGACCTTACAGCTTCAAGCAGTCCTGTATCAATTGAAGGAATTAAGGAGGTTTAAATGAAAACATATGATGTTATTATTGAAACAAAAGAGTTACATCGTTTAGAAGCTTATGGTGATAATGAAGAAGATGCTATTGGACAAGCATTGAGTTTACTAGATATTGATGTCCCATTATCAAATCGCTCGGTGAGTTACAGTGTGATGGATATTATTCTTAAAGATGAATATCTAAATTAAAAAATTCTAACATTGTGTTAGAGAGCAGGAGATGTTACAATCTCCTACAAGCAACAAGGGAATTGTCATGGTGATAATTCTTTAATTTAAACACAATCATTATGATTGTAAGTATAGGAAATTTAAAATATGGCTTTTAAAGTAACTGGCTCGAACACTACTACAACTTCTACTAAACCTACAGTGGACTTTGATGCTCTTAATGACTTCGTTGTTGAGCAAGTTGGTTGTCAGCAACCTGAAACTCTTAATGGTGTTGTTGTTGGTATTATCGACTTAGGGAATCAAAAGCTCCCTGACGCTGAGTACAATGTAGACAGCGGTGATGAAGATTTATCTGTAGAAGAACTTGAAGCTAAATATGCTGATGAGATTGCAGAAGGTAAAATCTCTAAGTTTGACTTTGTAAAAGATTGGTCTACTCGACCTCCTAAAGATGTAATTAAGAAGTTTGTTCCTCAGAAAGATCGTCAATGTATTTCATACTGTGTTGATTTCCCAGATGTGATGCTTGATAAAGGACAGTTCTTTGGAGAGAACTCAGAACCTAAACCTTTACGTTTATACTTCGGTGGTCAATACTACCATCAAGGTTTGAAGAAGATGATTGTGCAAAACCTTCTTCCATTGAAACTTTCTAATATTTCCAAAGACCCTAAAAATAGCAAGCTCTGGAGCTTAAATCCGAAATCGCAGCTTCACAAAATGGCTGTAGCTTCTAAGATTATTAACACAGGAGAGGCTTTCCTTCCTGATCAAATTGATGAATTGTTAGGTAAAACTTTACAGTTTAAAGTGCAGATCGGATTCAATGAGAAAGGTGATAAGAAATACTACTTTGAAAAGATGTCGTTTCTTGGAGCTATTCAACGTAAAGATAAACCTTTTGAGGATGTAGAGACTTTCCTTATTCAAATGGATGATGAGAATGATCCTGAAGCTTTGAAGCAAATTCGTAAGCATCTGTTGAATACTATGGAAATGGCTACCAACTTTGAGGGGAGTGCCTTACAGAAACAACTGTTAGAAGTTCGTCCTCAATCATTTGGTGGAACACCTTCTCCTGCTGTTGTTAAGAAGGAAACACCTAAAGCTGTTGTCGAGTCTGTAGCTTCTGACTCTAACGAAGATGATGATGATTGGTCATAAGTCTAGTTATTTAATCTAACGAGAGGATTCTTAGGAGTCCTCCCTTATAGGAGAGTTAAATGGCTGAAATGGTAGAAGCTCAGATAAGTAATGCTGAGATTAAACGATGTGTGTTGAAGTTGTTACGTGAAGGGCAATACAATCAAACAGACATAGAATTGTTGTTTAGACGTTTGTACACAGAGATTGAATCTCGATACCCTGAAAGAACGACTTATGTTTATAATTATGTATCTAGAAAGTTTTCAGCTCAAGTGGCAGGAGAGCTTAAACAGCAACGCAAAGATGATGTTTTATTATTAAATAATTTGTATAAATAGGAGATAGAGAGTAAATGTTACTTAAAGATTATGTAAAAGGTTTGGTTGATCTTCTAAATGATGACCCTGAGTATGGTGAGTTAGAAGTATGGACTTACTCTGATGATGAAGGTAATACAATTTTACCTATGTATGAAGGAAGTGGTTCAGCTTTTGTAGAAAAAGATGTCCATCGAGAAACAGATGATTATGTTCCAAGCGACTACCTTAAAGACCATTTAGAAGATTATGAAGTTTCTTTAGAAGATTTTACATCAACCCACAAACAGATTATTTTACTTTAAATCGGGAGAAACAAATTATGACAAACGCAGCTATGAATGAAATGAACACAGGTGATATTAAGCCAACACAACAGGAACTTTTTGATCGTTACGTAAACTTATATCACGAACAAGCAACAATTGGTTTAGACATTAAAGCTTTGTCAGAAGAGTTTAAAGAGTTCTACCCTGATGAAGATTTAACAACCATCAAGCAGGTAGCCAAGCACAAAGCGGAAGAATCTTTAGGTAGTAAGCTTGATAAGGCTGATAAGTTTAAAGAAGTTGCTGAGATTTTCGTTAAATAAGGAGTTATTAGTTATGAGTGAATTTGTTAAAGTTAAGAAATCTGAATTGATCTCATTACTTAGTTCTGCTGCTGATGCACACAGTATGTTAGATGATGTTCATTGTTACGATACTGAAGTTTACGAACTGTTAGGCGAAGCGTTGACTTTGTCTTACGAAGATATTGAATAGTGATTATTGCGAGGATGCTCCATAAACGGGGTATCCTCTTTTTAATTCAAGGAGGGGTAAGTGAAAAATACAGTTGTTGCAGAGTACAGAAACAAGTTGGTTGGTGAGGAGTTTGAAACAAATAATTACGGAAAATGTGTGGTTGTAGGGTATGAAGGTTCTCACAAAGTGACTGTAAAATTTTATGAACCAGAGTGTTTAGTGGTTTGTGAAATGGGTGGACTCAGAAAGGGTAAGGTTAGAAACCCTTTAACTCCTAATTTTTATAAGAAAGGTTATATTGGATTAGGTAAATATAATGGGCGAGATTATAAAAGGTCTTATGTGTTGTGGACAAGTATGTTGACGAGATCATATTGTAAGATTTATGAAAAAAGACAACCACGATACAAAGATGTGACAGTTTGTGATGAATGGCTTAACTTCCAAAACTTTGCTGAGTGGTGTGAAACACAAGAGTTTTTTAATGCTAAAGATCAACAAGGTAAATACTATCAATTAGATAAGGATTTATTAGTTAAAGGAAATAGAGTTTACTCTCCAGAAACCTGTTGTTTTGTTCCTAGTTATATTAACTCTTTAGTTCTAACAGCTAACCGTAAAAGGGGTGTATATCCTGTAGGTGTCCACAAGCGTAAAAATCATTTCGGAGCTTCTATGAGTATTGAAGGCAGTGGGAGTCAAAATTTGGGAAGTTTTGAAAGTCCTGAAGAAGCTTTTCAAGTTTATAAGAAAGCTGAGGAAAATAACATAAAATGCGCTGCTGAGAAATATAAAGATTTCATCTCACACAAACTTTATGAAGCTTTGTGTAAGTATGAGGTTGAAATTACAGATTAAGGAGAAAGAGCTTGGCTTTTAAAATTTATAAACCAAAGGATGATGTTGATGTTAACGAAGAATATTCTCCTGAAGAAATCTACTCTAGCTTACCTACATATGCTAAAACAGACAAAGTTGTTATCTTTGACCTAGATGTACTTGCTTATCGCTGTTCCTCTGCTTGCGAAAGTAAATACCTATTTACTAATGGTGATGGTGCGGAGTATCAAGTTAAGAGTAAGAGAGCTTTTAGGGAATATTGTTTAGATAGCAACTTAAACTATGACAGTTTTACTTCTGAACCAACTCAAGTTGCAGACCCTGTATCGCACTGCCTTAAGACTGTTAACGACTCTATCAAAAAAGTTATGGAGTTTGTTGGTGCGAATAGGTGTGAGATGTATTTGGGAGGAAGTGACAACTTTCGCCTGAAAGTACCAACTCCAATTGAATATAAGTCTTCTCGAACAGAAGTTTCCAAACCACTTCTTCTGAATGAAGTGAGGGATTATTTGATAAAGTATAAAGGTGCAAAGAAGGTTACAACACAGGAGGCTGATGATGTTGTTGCGCATCGTATACGAACCTTACACAAGCAAGGTATTCGTGCAACTTTGTATAGTTGTGACAAGGACGCTTTAGGTAATGTGGATCACAAGTTACAGATGTATGACCCCATCAAGGAAGATATTATTGTCTCTGAAGGGGGTGTTGGTAGCCTAGAACTTGTTAAAGGTAAATTAAAGGGTAAAGGCTTAAAGTTCCTTCTTTACCAAGCCTGTCAGGGCGATCCTGTAGACTCTTACTCACCTAAACAATTCTTTAATAAGAGGTACGGAGATTCAAGCTTCTTTAAGGATTTTAATGATTGCAAAACAGAGGTTGAAGTGTTAGAGAAGTTTGTAGAAGTTGCTAAACGTCTTGTACCATCTGAGGTCTCTTATACAAGTTTCACAGGACAGCTTATGAAGTTTAATCGAAAAGAGTTGTTTGAGATGTATTACACTCTATGTAAAATGCGAGACGGCTGGTGTGAAACACTAGAGGAACTATTCTCCTTCTACGGAATGGACATTGATAGTTTAATTTATGAGGAAGAAGTTGTATGAATGATGAGATTTGGTCTAGACAATTTTACAAAGCTTTAGAAGCCGTAGGTAAACTAACAGAAGTTGAGAAACTTCGTCTTGCTAACATATTAATTGCTGTTAGCGATATAAAGGAAAAACATAGTAGTGATAACTCTACAGCACTTAAACGTGAAATTCCTCCTTACAACCCTCACCCTTTATGGAGTGTCGAACACAGTGCAAGCACACTTACGGTAGAACAATTTCCGAAGCACACCAACGGAGCGGAGTTGTATAAAGACAAGGGTTATCAACCAGTTAAGTCTGAAACTTCAGGTGAGATTAAAAGTCCGCCTAAGAAACTATAGGAGGTGTTGTGTTAGATTCAGATAAGAAGTTAAACGAAATATTGGAACAGTATTCACATATTTGGAAAACAAAATCAGCTTTCATGTCCTATTTACGAGGAGGTTTTCGGAAAGGTGTGTGGATGAAGCATCCTGTAAAGTTGGAATTTATTAAGAATAATAGGCAAAGGATTCCCAACCCTAATCCACGAGGGCGAGTTGAAACTGTGTGGGGAGGACAGTGTGGTGTCTGTAGGGAATTGTTCCCTCAATTGAAGTTGCAGGTGGATCATATTCGTGACTACAGTGCATCTCTGAGAGATGTTAAAGATATTCAATCTTTTGTAGAAACAATATCTCTTGTTGTTGAAGATGATTTACAATTTATCTGTAAAGAATGTCATGATGCTACTTCGTACAGTCAGAAACAGGGTTGTAGTTTCCAAGAGGCTGTAGTACGTAAGAAACACATCGTATTCGTTAAGGAGAACGCTGTAGACGCTCAATTAGAAGCTAGAGGTAGTCTAGTACCTAAGATGACTAAGAAGTCTAAAAATGAACTCCTGTTATCGTTAATGCTAGGTGAGATTAAAGATGAAAACCTTCCCTGAGTTTAGAGTTGAAGATGTTCGTACAGTTAAAGATGGGAAAGCCCACTTTGATCTAGTATTACATCATTCAATGTATTGCTGTGATGTTATAGACGCTTCTATCCCTGTTATTGAAAAGACTCTTGATATTAATTTGAATAAGAGTTTAGATGTTCAGAACGACTATTGGATTACCATTCCACGACACGTTGTTTCTTCAACTGTTGCTGAAGTGATCAGGAATGAAAGTGAAGAAGATTTAAATGTTGGAGATAACATTCAATTATCTGAAGATCAAATTGATTGGTTGAATAAGCTGTTAAAATGGAAAGCTTTGAACAATTTTGATAGAGAGCTTGAAGAAAGAGATGCACGTATTGCTGAAAATATTGTTGATACTTGGAGAGAGGAATGAAAGATTTAAATGAAGTTCAGTTGTACCACATTTACGATGATGGAGATGGTCACAGGTATTTAATTCCTAAAGATGAAGTGAACACGTTGTACGAATTTATTGATGATCTTTTACAAACTCTAGACGCTTTCCACCCATTTTATCAAGAGTTATTCAGCGATAATTTGTCAGGGTATTTAGAACAGTATAAGCGTCTTGAGGGTGAAGAATTTTACGTAGTTTTAGCAAGTGGTTTAGAGGAAGGGATTTAATGAGTAAGATAACAGAGCAAGACTTGGTGGACTATTTAGAGTTAATCAATGATGGCTATTCACAACGTGCAGCTTGCACACAATTAGAAATTCCTCGCACTACGATGCAGGACTTCTTGAAGCGAAGAAAAGAAGACTTCTCTGAGATTGTTGATCCAGTGATCTTTGCTGTTAATGGCAGTAACGACTACTCAGATTGGCAAGCCAAAGATAAACCCAGTTTAGAAGGAATAAAGAAAGAACCTCGTTTGTTATTTTGGGATTTAGAGAGTTCTCTACTAGAGGGATACTTCTTCCGCATATGGCAAGAGAATATTCCTATGCGAAGAATTAAGAAACAAGCACACCTCTTATCAGCTTCGTTTGCTTTCAATGATGAACAAGTCCAAGGCTTTAGATTGTCACCAGAACAAGTGCGAACAGGTGATGATTTTGATGTGGTGTGCAAGGTTGTAGAAGCTGTTAATAATTGCGACCTAATGGTAACTTTCAATGGTAAACGTTTTGATGTGAAGTTGTTGAATACTAGAGCATTGTTTTGGGGGTTACCTCCTGTAAAAGTTCCTAAACATATCGACCTGTTTGAGCAATCTAAACGAGTATTTAAATTCCCTTCCAACTCTATGCAGAATGTTAGTATGTACTTAGGTGAGAATGGTAAGCTAGAAACAAGTGGTAGTAACTTGTGGGAACGATGTGCTGAGTGGGAGAATTACGAAGAGTGCGAGAAAGCTTTGATTGAAATGGTCACATACGGTAATCAGGACATTGAAGCGACTCGTGATTTGTATAAACGCTTTCAAGGTTGGATGAAAGGTGTTCCTAATTTGGGAACTATTGTTAATGAGGTTACTGAAAATAAGACACTACGTTGTGTTCATTGTGGAAGTGATGATATCTTCCCATTAGACCAGAAGACTTACACATCTGTTAGTAGCTTTGACTTGTATCGTTGTGGTAATACAACGTGTCGAGGTGTTAGTCGAGTAACAAGTAATGGTAAGAACTTAACTGGTGTAATCTAAGCGGTCAAATAAAGAACAAACGAATGTAATATTACTAGAAACTTATTGCAATAATATTTAAATCTAGTAATATTGTATTTATCAAATGTGTACTAAAACGGAGAAAGAGATAGTGACTAAAGTAACTAAACAAGCTAAGGGTAAGAAAGCTGTTATGACAAATGAAGATTTACAAGCATATTTAGAAGGTGATTTTAAACAGTCAGTTGTTGACTTTAATAATCGTTGTGGAAAAGGGGTTTCAGACCAACACACCTGCACTCAAGTTTTACAACTTGTTATCAATCAAAATAAAGTAGTTATTGAAGAATGTTTAGAAAGTCTAGTTGCTTTTCAACAACGAGACACAACAGAACGTCTTGACGGTTTGATTGATGTCTACGTTACTAAAACAATGCTTGATGAGTTCATGGAAGCTCTTGATAAGTTCTCTGATGAAGAAGTTACAGAAGCAAGTTTAAACTTTAACGAAGACGACTTATTAACCTTGCAACTTGTCCCTCAACTATTAAATCCTGCAATTGTAGCAGCAAGCGGAATTAACCTGTTTAACCCGAAGCGTTTTTATATTAACAGTGAGCTTATCTTAGAAAATAATCGTATGAAATATACAGATGATTACGAGAAGATGTTGACTTGGAAAGAGAATATGCAGGAGGGTTGTCAGATTAAAACAACTACAATTGATGGAAAAGATTGGTACTGTATTATTCGTACCGAAGATGGAAAGATCATGAAGAGTTTTGACTTCGTACCGGTAACTTTAAATCTGTATTAATAAGGAAATTAATATGACAAACATTCCAAAAGGAAATGACAAGCTAGGAAGTCCTTCGATTTATATTTCGGAGCATGATTTAGCAGATGAAGATATTCAAGTGTGTATTGAAGCATTAGGACTAGAAGAAGTCTTATATCAGATCGGTTTTGATAAAGAACATTGGTATAATGATTCTGATTCGTTCTATGAAGTCTTAGAGTGTAAACATAAGACACGAACAGGTAAGGTTGCAGAAGGTAAACGCTACTCAGGTCACGAAAGATTAGATCGAGATTGGTTAGAATCTGGATTAGCTAGTGAAGATGCAAAAGCTATGGCAAGATGTGATCGAAGCTATTTGCAAGCTATTCGTGAAATCAGTAAGCGTTCATATTAATTAGAGAAAGGAAGTAAAATTGAAAGTTGTTAAACGTAACGGTAAGTTAGAAGAGTATAATTGTAAGAAGATTAAGAAGGCTATTGCTTTCGCTTGTGAGGGTTTAGGAGTAAACCCATTAGAGTTAGAAGCTAAGTTTGATGAGTTCCTATTTGATGGTGTAACAACAAAGGCTATTCAGGACAATTTGATTCTACATGCTAAGAATCTTTCCACGCCACAACAAGATGAATGGTTGTTAGTATCAGGTCGTTTAGCAACTATGAATCGTTGGAATGAAACACGAGCTTATGAGAAACCTTTTCCTGTCTGGTATAAAGAGCAGATCAAAACAGGGGAATGGAAACACGAGAAGTTCTCTGTGTATTCTGATGAAGATTTAGAAGTTATTGCTGGCTATATTGTTCAAGATCGAGACTTACAGCACACTATTGCAAGTTTAGAAACAGCAGAAAGTAAATACTTATATAAGAATGAGTGTATTCAGCAGATGTTCATTGGTGAGGCTATGCTCTATGCAAGCGTAGAAGCTCCTGAGAAACGCTTGGAGTATGTTAAAGATTTCTACAATGAGTTGAGTTTGTTGACAATCTCTTTAGCTTCACCTCAGTTGATGAATCTTCGTAAAGGTATGAATAATGCTTCTTGCTTCATTCTAGCTTGTGAAGACGACTTAGAGAGTATTTATAGCAACATCACCAATGCAGCTCGTATCTCTAAGAATGGAGGTGGTATTGGATTCTATTGGGGTTTTGTTCGTGCAGAAGGAAGTCCTCTTATGGGACAACCTAAAGCTAGTGGCGGTGTTCTACCTTTTATTAAGGTTTTAAACGACACTCTTGTTGCTGTAAATCAAGGTGGTAAGCGTAAAGGGGCTGGAACTGTAGCACTTCCAATCTGGCACAAGGATATTGAAGACTTCTTAGATATTCAGACTGAAGTTGGTGATGCTCGTAGTAAGTCTTTTGACGTACAACCTCAAGTTGTATTCTCTGACTTATTCATGAAGAAACTTACAGAAGATAAAACGCAGCGTTGGTTAACAGTTTGTCCTTACGAGGTTAAGGAGAAGTTGGGTATTGTTCTCCCTGAGTGTTATAATGAAGACTTTGTAAAAGCTTACGAACAAGTTGAAAAGGCTTATGACAATGGTGAGTTAGAGAACGTCAAATCTTTTGCGATTAACGATCTTTGGAAGAAGTATTTAATGGTATTCTTTGAACGAGGTCGCCCTTATGCTTGTTTCATTGATAAGATTAATCGTGATAACCCTAATAAACATGATGGGAATATTTACTGTTTCAACCTTTGTGTTGAATCGTTCAGTAATACAAAACCTGACGTTTATGCTCACACTTGTTCTTTAGCTTCATTGGTGACTGGTCGCATTCCTGTTGTTAAACTTTCAGAGAAAGCTTCAATGCTCACTCGAATGTTAAACAACGGCATTACTATTACTGTTGCACCAATTGAAGAAAGTAAAGCTCATATGGATGCGTACCGAACAATTGGTATTGGTATTCAAGGTATGGCTGACATCCTTGCTCGTGAGTGGAAGACTTACAAGGATTTAAACTTCATTACTGAAGTTGCTGAACGGATTCAGTTTGGGGCTGTTCGTGAAAGTATTAATATGGCTAAAGAGTTTAGTCCATATCCTAAGTTTGAAGGAAGTCGTTGGGATGTTGGTGACATCTTTGATGAATACCACAAGAATAGTGTGTGTCCTGACTTAGATTGGCTTCAACTTAAGAAGGAGTGCAAACAGTGGGGTATTTACAACAGTCAAATGACTTCTCCTGCACCTAACACAAGCACAAGTATCTTCATGATGGCTTCAGCAGGGTTTATGCCTCATTATGCAGCTTACTTCTACGAAGACAACAAGGATGGTAAAACTCCTGTATCAGCTATGTTTGGTCGAGAGAATCCATTGTTCTATATGAAGTCTATTAACACTTTTAAACAACACGAATTAACTAAGGTTGTTGGTGCAGGGCAGAAGTTTGTTGACACAGGAATTAGTGCTGAGTATGTAGCAGATCGAAACATTCATGATATTACAGCTAAGGATATTGATATGTTAGTTAAAGAAGCTTGGCTTAATGAGACTAAGGGTGTATACTACCTTCGTACTGTTAAGAAGGGCGAATCATTGGTTAAAGGTGATGAATCCTGTGCAGCTTGTGCTGGATAATTAGTTTGTGAGGAGGGAATAAACCCTCTCTCTTTAGTTTTAGTAGGAGAATATTTTGAAATTAGATTTAGAAAAGTTATCGCCGTCTTACCGTAACGTTGAAATCTCACGCCCTAAGTTGTTTAATGAGAACGGTACAGATTCTTATGAAGATCAATTAATCTTTGGAGGAAACCCTACAGGGATTGCTAATATGAACACTGTGCGCCATCAATGGGCTAACACTTTGTGGAATACAATGGTAGGTAACTTTTGGATTCCTCAGACGGTAGATATGACTGATGATCGTAGAACTAAGGACTTATTAACTTCAGATGAGAAAGAAGCTACTTATGATACGTTAGGTTTCTTGATCTTCATGGATAGTTTCCAAGTCGCTAACTTACCTAACATTACTGATGTTGTTACAGCTCCAGCTATTAAGATGTTGTTAGAGAAGCAGACATATCAAGAGGGTGTACACACTCAATCTTACCAGTATATTGCTGAAGCACTACTACCTACCAATGAACGCGATGCAATTTACAATCGTTGGAAAGATGTAGAACCTCTTAAGAAGCGTATCAAGTTTATCAGTGCAATTGCACAAGAATATGTTGATAACCCTTGTCTAGAGACGTTGTACAAAGTCCTAATTGCTAACTATATTTTAGAAGGTGTTTACTTCTATCAAGGTTTTAATTACTTTGATCAACTAGCTCACCGTAAGAAGTTAGTTCAGTGTGCAAAACAGATCGACTATATTCGTACAGATGAAATGACACACTTGGGTATCTTTATTAATATCCTAAAAGAAGTGGGTATTGATGAAAGCCTCATTGTTCAGATGATGAAAGAAGCTGTTAAAAATGAGATTGAATGGTGTCACTATGTTTACGGTGACAAGATAATGGGTATTAGTAAGAAATCAAGTGAGCAGTACGTCAAATGGCTTGCTAATGAGCGTTTGGGACGCTTAGGTATCTCACCTATTTACGAAGGGGTTGATAACCCATATAAGCATTTAGAGCTTGCTTCTAAAACTGACTCAGTTCGTGGTAACTTCTTTGAAAGTTCTATTACTTCTTATGACGTAGCAGGAAGTCTTTCAGGTTGGGATGATATTTAAATAAATACAAAGAGTGTTGAGCTAAAGGCTTGACACTCTTTTTTATTTGCCTATAATAAAGTTATCAATTAATGGAGATTATAATGTCATCACACAAAGATATGTTAGATGTAAAGAATGAAGATGCTCTTTCTTATGTAAAGTCATTGAGTGATAATTCAGTAGATTTAGTTTTAACAGACCCACCTTATGCTATCTCAAGAGGTACTAACTTTAAGAGTGGAGAGTTGAAAGGTACAGATGTAGATAGATTCAGAATCTCTTATGATTTTGGAGAATGGGATGTTGTTGATGAAGATTACTTTAGAGTTTTATTTAAAGAAACTTATAGAGTGATGAAGAAGGGAGGTACTTTGGTTTGCTTCTATGATATTTGGAAGCTTGAATCATTGAAGGGCATTTTAGAGTCTTGTGGTTTTAGGATGTTCAGATTTATTGAATGGGTTAAAACAAACCCTGTACCAATTAACAGTAAAGTTAATTACCTAACTAACGCCAGAGAAGTTGCTATTGTGTGTGTAAAAGGAAGTAAACCCACTTTTAACAACTCCTACCACAACGGAATATACTCTTACCCTATCTATCAAGGTGAAGATAGATTTCACACAACTCAGAAAAGTCTAAAACTCTTTGAAGAAATTATCTTAAATCACTCTAATGAAGGTGATGTTGTTTTAGATATGTTCTTAGGCAGTGGGACAACATTAATTGCTGCAAATAATTTAAATAGAGCTTGCTTTGGTTGTGAGAAAGATTTAAACTACTACACACAGACACTTGAACGTGTTAATAAACATTTGGAGAACAAATTATGAATACAAACACACGAGAAACTTTAATCGGTTTACAATGTTTTGGACTAGATTTAGAAACAGGAACTTCTCCTGATATTGATGTTAAAAAGCTAGAAGACTTAACAAATATTCGACAAGTAAGTAATGGTAGTAAGATTATTCGTAGAGATTGTCCAGTGTTTTCTAAGTTCAATTTCCACATGAATTATGGGGATAACGGTGAGATTATTTCTTATACTTTCAACGGTTATAAGAACAGTAACGATCTTCTAACAGAGCATACTAAGAACATTCTACGCTTAAAAGATAAGATTGCTTCGCTGCAAGATACTGTAGAGTATTTAGAGTTTTATATTTTAGATATTCTTACACAAGAACATTTCACTTACAGTAAAGAAGACTTAGGAGTTTAATTATGAGCAAACAGAAACAAACACAAATCAATTTAAACGAAGAATGGGCTATTTCTTCAGACGAAATGAACTTAATCCTACGTAAACGTCAACGTAATAAGAAGACAAACGAACTTAGTGACAACTACACTAATGTAGGCTACTATTCTAACGTAGCTTCACTTCTAGCACGTTTAAACAATGAAGTGGCACTATCCCACCTTCAAGGATTAAACAGCCTTGATGAGCTTGTACGTGTCACTGAGAGCTATCTATCTAAACTACATGATGATGTTCGTATTGTTGTAAAGGAATTACGTAAATGAATATGTTTAATCAAGAGCCGTCATATCTAAAAGCTTCAGATTATAACACTGTCGCAGAACTGCTTTACAATCTTAGCGCAGGACGTTATACTAAGCCTGATTTAAGTTTGTTAGAGGGTTGTAATGTTGTAGCTGTTCTTCCTGTAGGAACTTATGTTTTATTTAAGATTGATCCTAATGGTAAAGATCGAAATGTTAAGTGTTATTCTCATGGGAATGGAATGTACCAAGAACGAGATGTTGTAGAAGTGTTTAAGTTTATCCAGCAAAATTGTACTTGTTGGGTAGAAGTTTAATATTAATTAAGGAGAATTGAGTTGTCATTAGATTTAGAATTTTTTAACCGTGAAACAAATATCACAGCGAAAGTTGTTTGTGATTCTGTATCAGAACAAGGTATTCGCTTAACAACATTTGAAATTGAATACCCTCGCTTCATTCACGGAGAGTTGATGACACATCGTATGTTGTCTAAGAACAGCAGTAGTAGTCGTGCTATTCCGATTCAAAAGATGTTAGATCAGATTGAAAGTAATATGGCTATTCCTGTTTATTGGGGTAAGAATAAATCAGGTATGCAAGCTGTGGAAGAAGTTTCCAAGTTTGATGAAGCTAAGTCTGTATTAAATTGGGAACGTTCTTATAACTATGTTAAAGAGCGTGTTGAGAATATGGTTGAGATTGGTTTACACAAACAAGTTCCTAATCGTCTCACAGAACCTTTTCAAATGATGAAAGTTGTTATTACAGGAACAGATTGGGACAACTTCTTTAACTTGCGAATCCATCCTGACGCACAACCAGAGATTTGTATGTTAGCTTACAAGATGTATAGAGCTATGCAAGAATCTAAACCTATTGAGCTGAAAGTAGGTGAGTGGCATTTACCTTACGTTAATGTTGGTTGGAACGGTAAAGGTCAGGCGTGTTACGCAGATGAAGATTTTAATGTCATCGAGTTAGAACAAGCTACTAAACTTTCTGCGGCCTCTTGTGCTGCCGTATCTTATCGTACAGAGAGTATGACTTTAGAGAAAGCTGATAAGATTTTTGATATGTTAATTAATGCTGAAGTCATCCACGCATCACCTTTTGAACACCTAGCAACTCCTGTTGTGTTCAAAGAAACTAATGAAATGTGCAATGTGTTTGAATATTTAGATAAGGTTGAAGGCGTTACTCATGTCAACAAACAAGGTGAACTATATTCAGGAAACTTACGTGGTTGGAGTCAATATCGCCACTTACTACCTAACAACACTAATTGGGAGTTTAATTTTGAAGACCGTATGAAACAATTTTATTAATATTATTAAAACCTGTTGACATAAGTTGACAGGTGTTTGTGTGGTAGATATTTTTGTGGGTTGTATTAATAGGTGTGTAGGAGATTAATATACAGTGGTGGAAAGGGGTTTAAAAGTAGATCGGAAATCTTTTGATTATGAAGGGTTGACGCAAACACAATGGGCTTTAAAACAAGCATATTTAATGGGTTATAGGTTTGATTTTAATACACAGGAGTTGGTACTTATAAGCGGTAAGAGGCGAGACGGAAGGATGGTTTTAAGTAAATTTACGTATCCGACTTTCTCTATATCTGTAAGTTGTTGTAATTTCACAGTTTTTGTACATAGATTGGCAATGTATCAAGTGTATGGTGATATTTTATTTGAACAAGGTACAGTTGTTCGACACTTAAACGATATACCGACTGATCTACGTTTTGAGAACTTAGCTATCGGTACGTCTTCGGATAACATTTTAGATATGCCACCAGAAAAGCGGAAGATGAAAAATATTTTTAAGAGGGCAGGTAAAACCCCTCATAACAAAACAACATCTAACGAAGTGGCTGAGAGTGTTTTAGATGAATACCTTCCGCATTTAAAGTCAAGGTTAGCTATGGGTATGCAACAAGCAAGAAGAAACTTCTTAAAAGATTTGAGAGTTAAGCATAACTTAAGCAAGGTGGTTATTGAGTCTATTGTTTGTGGTAAAAGTTTTAATAAGCTTTACATTGAAAAATGCTTACAGTACGGGTTAGAGCCAAAGAGATTTAGGTGCGAAGGCTCAATTCGTGAGAGGGATTACGAATTGGAAATTTTGAAGAAGGTGTCATAATGTTTGACTGGTTTAGGTGTAGACAACGTGGTTGTTTACTGTTTAAATATAACTCTACATTCGATATTACAGATGAGCTTTGGATTACTCAAGTAGAAAAAGAATATCCTGAAGCAGACACTTATTACCATATTCCAGATGGATTTAAGATGATTGAAGAGGTTTATGGAGATCGTTGTGAGGATGTTGGAGTAGGGTACAGCTTCCAGAAGTGGGTGAGAGTATAGAACAAGGGGAGAGCTAAATACTCTCCTTTTTTAATGTCTGTTGAAAACAGAAGTCTAAAATATTTGTTGACAACACTATGCAAGTATCTTAATATCTTCTTATCGAAACAAACAACCAAGTGGTGATTAAAATGGCTAAACGTGAAATGTTAAGAAACCTAATCAAAGCAACAAACTCTATGTTCTTTACAATCACTTGGGTTAAGAAGAATGGCGAAGAACGTACAATGACTGTTAAGGATGGTGTAGAGAAACACCTAGTACATCCTAAAGGGACTGGAAGTAATAATCAGGAAGCTTACTCCAACCTAATCACTTTGTTTGATGTACAAGCAGGAAGATATAAGAGTGTAAACTTAGACACTGTGACTTCGGTGCGTTGTGGTAATAAAATTGTCTGGGAGGAGAAATAATATGTCAAAGCGAACAAGCAAATACGGTGCAATGTACGATGATAAGCAATCTAAAGCTAATTTAGATAAGATCGTGTACAACATCAAAGCTGAAGTAGAGTTTAATATTCTTACAGGAGGTGTTCTCCCGTTTAAGATTAGTGAAGAACTTCCAGAAAGTCTTACTCACAATGACTGTTGGTACATAATAAACAGTCTAAAAGAATATGGAATTGTCCTGTCAGCATCTAAGACGGAAGTTGTTGACTTACTATGAAACAACACATTGTATCAAACACTAAGAGTGTCTACTTCGGCCTCACTGTTTATGAAACAGAAAGATATGAAAGCTTGCTATATAGCGAAATTTGGGTTAAAGTTGTGTTAGACTTCGCTAATGACGGAACTTTTAAAGAGATTGAAACGTGGTTCAAGTTAGAAGAACTGTCAGATTATTAAATGTGTTGACAACAGATTCAAACAATGTTTAAATCAAGACATCAAAGATTTTAATGTCATTAATTAAGAGGACTTTATTATGTCAAACAAACAAGTTGTATATGGTGTATCTTTCTTCGATAGTCGTAACGTCAAACTCTTCAACTTCGTGGAGGACAATCCACGTAACACTATCTTAAAGATTTTCAAACGTGTTGAGAATGATTTAGAAGAGGTATTTGTAGGTATCGGTGTTGATGTTGAAGAAAGTGGTAATATTAATATCTTATCTATGATGTTTGCTCAAACAACTTGGGATAAAGATGATCATTGTCAAGCTACAGGTGTAGCTCCTAAAATTTATTTCCTTTAAAGGTGGCTCTATGAAACATAGGATTGATATTGTTTACACAGAAGTTGATTCTGGTGATTGTGAATTAGGTTGTTGGAATACAGGTGAAGGTGTTATTGTTAAGGTAGATGGTAATGCAGTTTATGAGGTTGAAGCTTGGGCTGGATGTTGTGATAATTCAATTGTAGATAAAGAAGATGTGCTTCAAAGTCTTCTTAAACAATTCAACATTGATTCTGAAGTTAGTATTAGTGTTGAGGATTATGAGGAGATGACCGATGAGTGAGATGGTCACAAACAGCACAACGTCAAGTTATGTACCTCTCGATGGTATAACAGGGACACGTTTTAAAACAAATAGTTATGGTTTCTGCGAGGTCATTGAGTATGTAAATTCGCGTAAAGTTGTTGTGCGTTTTGATTCTGGGTATGTCACCACTTCTGAAATGGGACAACTCAGACGAGGGGATGTGAAGGATAAAAGTCTTCCTAACGTAAGAGGTATTGCTTATAACGATTATCCTCACCCTGTGAAAATAAATAACCAACATATCCCTGAGTACAGACTTTGGAGGAATATGATTGAACGTGTATATTTCAGCCTAACCAAAGCTTACAAGGATGTTGAAATTTGTAATGATTGGTTATATTTTTCAAACTTCAAAAGAGATGTTGAAAGTTTACCAAACTTCGATAAATTTATATCAGAAAAATGGAACTTAGATAAAGACATTCTCGTTAAAGGTAATAAAATTTACTCCCCAGACACTTGTTGTTTTGTGCCCCAAGAGTTAAACTCCAGTTTTGGGGGTTTGACAAACAGGACAAAATTGCCATTAGGAATCAAATACTGCAAAAGGACTAAGAAGTATGTATCACAAATCTTGATAAATGGTAAAAAGAAGACTCTAGGTTACTTTAAAAACCCTGCGGACGCTTTTTATGTATATAAGACCCGTAAAGAAGCTTGGTTAAAAGACTTAGCTGAAAAATGGAAAGGTGTGGTAGATGATAAAGTTTACTTTGCTATCAAGAACTATGAGGTTTGCATAGATGACTAAGACTGTGGTTATTTTCAATGCCCCGCCTAACAGTGGGAAGGATGTCGCAACAGAGATGTTGTGGAAGTATTTCCAAAGCGGAACAAAGTTAGCTTTTAAAGACAGTTTATACTCTGATGTAGCTTCACACTACAATGTTAGCGTAACTGATCTTATCGAGTATCACGGGGATCGTAAACTAAAAGAGACTCCGTCCGAGATGTTCCCGAAGCATAAAAAACATTCTCTCAAACAATACTTCCTTGCTTTGTTGTTTGTAATCGGAGCTGTATTTAATATACGTTACTTAATGTCTTTAGGGTATTATTCTAGTCGTGAAGCTTTGATTCATGTTAGTGAAGATATTATGAAACCTAAGTATGGTAGTTGTTATTACGGAGAAAGTTTAGCTCGAAAAGTGGAGCAATCCAATTCAAGATTCTTCTTCGTATCCGACAGTGGATATAAGGATGAGGCTACCCCACTACTAGACAAAGGTTATAACGTCCATATCGTTAAGCTAGAGCGTTCTGGAGCGACATTTGAAGGGGATTCTCGTACATTGCTTAACGAAGATGACTTTAAAGCTTATAGCAACATTAAATTTACCACAATTAGTAACAACGGGAGTTTAGACGAATTGTACGAGAACATTCGAGAGTTTGCATTTGATTTAGTTTTAAACACAACTAAAGAGAGATACCCTTTACAGGATATATACGGAGGAAGTAATATGGAGGAGATTCAAAGTGAATATGAAATTGTGGAAACTTAGCGAGGTGATGAAGATGCTTGTTGTTGTCGTTATTCTGATGTCTTTAAGTGTGTTGGTGAGTACGTGTCAACCACAAGAGGTTGTTCCAGCTACTAAGCAATTAAATTAATTTGTAAATATAAGGGAATTGTTCTTGACTGAGCAGTTCCCTTTTTGCTATCTTATGTTTAACGAAACAGAGGTGAGTTTAGTATGAATAACGTATGTGTTGTAAACCAAAACATTGCAGACAAATTTAAACATTTAGATGATGAACAATATCAATCTGAATATAAAGAACACTGTCGTAAGATGGTTATTATTGATTCTTATGAAGAAGAAATTAAAGAAGTGTTATTCCTATCTTCTGGCTGTGTGACTAAAGGAACTCACTCTTATCAGCAATTTGGTTTGGGGTTGAGACCTGATTACATTAATTTTGAACATCTCATTGATAAGGTTCAGTATTTACGTGCAACGAGATTAAAGTTAGATTATTTAAATTCTGATTATTACGGAGGAGGTCGTTTTCAAAGAGAAGTTGATAAAGAAGTCCATTCTTTACGTTTTCTTGGTTATCATAAGAACAAAGACTATCAAGATCATTTAATTGAAAAAGTAAACAAATACTCTAAAGAGTTTTACAACAAAGAATATTTCTTACGTTGTGAAGGAAGTTTTATGAACAGCTACTATACTTTAGTAACTAAAGATGAAACTTGGAAAATGGAGTATTTACGACATCCTGATACACTTAAGACTCCTCTAGGTTTTACTTGTGCTACACTGTTGCCCGTGTTTGGATGGTTCTTTTTACTTTACAGTATGTATGAAGCTGTTAAGATTTATATGAAACATTGGAGAAAATAAATGACTCAAGAATTACCTAAGTTCCGTAATAACAATAGTGGTAAAGTTTACACGTTATTCCTTATTACCAATACTATCTCGGACAGAGAGGATTTCCCAGAAACTTACATCTATTTCGATGAAGATAGGAATTGGTGGTCACGACCTGCTAAAATCTTCTTAGAGAAGAACACTAGGGTTGAGTAGGAGGATTTGGAGAGCATATAGCTCTCCTTTATTTTGTCTAAAATAAAGACTTTTTGTTGCCTGTATAAAACACACTAACACTTCACTTCAAACATCCAATTAAACACCTCTCACGTTCGATTTTAGCCCAGTTAAACAGTTTCCTATACGCATGTACCATATCGAGTTAAAAGAGCTGTATAGTGTCAGTATGGAGCTTGTATGATGTGTATAATATTGCAAGCATGGCTTGCAGAGAGTAGCTGCTATTGTTTCTACGAAACAAGGACGCAATCAGAGATTGCTTTTTGCACACAAAACAATAATTTATTATTTATCTTATCCTTCTGTTATCGTTAGATAACACTCTTGCTATCACTAAGACAATTTCTCTTAGATGCGGTAGCATTCTAAGTTTAGATACAGATA
>SMEO01000079.1_pt1 | contig 21374 bp, 33 predicted proteins | sample 2456251 | NCBI WGS metagenome assembly SMEO01 (sample SAMN10132594, study PRJNA489261) | soil metagenome | isolation source: day1 control-silt loam soil ammended | place: USA | reverse complement strand
GTATCACCTTTAGGACCTTGAATGCCTTGTGGTCCTTGAGGTCCTGCAATCCCTTGATCTCCCTTATCACCCTTATCACCCTTTTGAACCACTGCTGTGTAAGTATTAAAGAAAGCTGTGCGAGGAATTTGTTTCATTTTCCCCACACCGTCTACAACGGCAATTGTTACGTTGGCTAGAAATTCTTCCTCAGCCATCACAGGTAATTCTGAAGCAGGGATTACGTTTGTAATATTTCCTACAGCCATTAAATTTCCCTCTCCATAGGTTGTTCATCCAATCTAGTTGCTAACACTTCAATGTGAGCTGTTCTTAAATTGTTATAATCAATATCTTCTTTAACTTCCCAATAAGTACCTTTATAAAAGATTCTATCAGCAAGCAATGCCTGTCCATTAACATCAACTCTAGCTTTGTATAAGTCTTGATTTGATCTAACAGAAATAGTGTCTTTAGATACATCACCAGCGTTAGTCATTCTCATTTTGTTATAAACTAATGCCCCTTGAATGTTAGCTATGATTTCTAATGTTTCCCAAACACCTTCAACAACTTCACCATATTCATCATAGTTTCCACCAGATGATACGTTTCTTAAGACTGTGTATTTCTTCTTACCAAGCCTAACTTTACCACCATGTCTTGACATTGTGTTCTCCTAGAACTTGTCGTAAGGCTTTTCTACACCTGCTCGTTTATAAGTAACTTTGTATGTGATGTTATCTAACATTCTTCCACTATCAATCCATTGTATAGAACTTTTCTTGATGTTAACTGTCTTAGGGTGAAGTTTCTTGTAGTTCTGTTTAGATACAGACTTCTTAATGTTGTCCACCATATCTTGTCCAATAAAGTTCAATACATTTCTATATACTTTACCTTCAAACACATTCTCTAGCACCATTACAAGTGAATCAGCTAAAAAGCTAATATTGTGCAATGACTGTTGAACATAAGGACGAGCTGGAACGTAAATCACATTACCCTTATTGTTGATAGTGTAGTGTCCTTTCTCATTCATATAAGCAATAGATGCAATGTAGACACCTCTACGAGAGGTAGCAGGATCATTAGCAGGATACTTCTTACCGTTAATCCAACCAAAGTCAACCTCAGTTTTATCAACCTTATTTAACTCTCTTACTATTCTTTTTAATTCTTTAGTATCAAGAGTTATCTTACTTCTAAACTTACCCATATATTGCACCAATCAAATTAGAACAACGAATGGGTAGTAAAGACACTGAAGATTGTTATAAGGTTGAATCATTCCGCAATAGTAGTAATGTCTAGTTGTTTGCCACTCAGCAAAACCTCTGTAATCACCTTTAACGAATGTATCTGGAACTCTATTAACGTCTGTAGCTAAAGTAGCCATTTCATCTTTGAACACACCACCCACAGATAGAGGAGTATTTGCTCCACCAGTGTAAGTAGGGTCTTTATATTTCTTATCTAACAGTTCTAATCTATTCTGGAAAGCCTGATTAGCATATCTTTCTTCTTGACCACTGCGTTCTCTTACATCGTAAGACAAAGCATTTAAGATAGTGAAGTCGATAGCTTTAGATCGTTTCTTTTTGTTAGGGAAAGCATCAATGTAATATTGATAATCTTCGTCTGTTAAAATTGGATACTCAATATCTGTATCACCATGTTCTAATCTAAGAATTTGTATTTCTGATAAAGCCATTGTTCACTAATCCATCATATGTTCTACTAAGCTTAACCTCATTTCTACGAGAGCCTGTTGCCAATTCTCATGAGCATCACCATCAAGTATCAGTCGCTCATACAGAAACTCAAGTGATGGTTGTAACTCGGTAGGTACTACCTGCTGTCGCAATTCATCATCACTGAATATTGCGTAATGTTCAGGCTTCCACCAAGAATGACAGCCCCAATAAATGCCGTCTTCACCTTGTAGTTTTACTGATAGATTGTTTTCACCACATCCGTAGAGTTCTGCAATTTGATTAATCGCATCTTTGTGAGCATCAGGTACGATGTTTACTACTGATAGATTAAACATTGAGTGTTACTCCTACACGTTTAGCGAGTTCTTTTTCGATAGCTGCTGTTTCATTATCTGTTGTTAATTTACTGATGCCGATAAGACCGTAGACGCGACCTACGAAAGGTAAAGTTGTACCTGCGCGTCTGCCGATGTAAAGGGGATGGTTGCCGAATTTTCCAATCCCTAAAGATTGATTCAGAGTTGAAAAAGGTTGTCCATTTTGATTAACACTTATATTGCCATTTTCTATGTCTGCTTTTACTACTAACACTTCAGGTATTACGACAGCATCCATATTTATTAAACGATACATTGTCCCTCTAGCACCAAATTGTAATTTATCCCCACGAAATAGGCCGAAAGTACCGTCCGTGGTGGGTAAAGATGATCCCGTCTCAAAAACGCAGCCTATCGAGGTTGATGCGTTAATTGCAGTTATGCTAGTCACCTTACCCGTACTAGTGAAATCAATATTACTTGTCTGTAAAAAATCATCACTACCATCAAACTCTAAATAATTAGCACCTGTTACAGCGTTCTTGCGAAGAATAGGTCGGGCTGCTGATGCAGCTTGGTAGGCGTGGTTTCCTTTTATCTCATCAACTGAAATAGAGTCTAAAGTAAGTGTAGATGCCCCATTAATTGTAAAATATATTGACGCATAGTTTTTAAATATAGCAGGGTTAGTCGAAGTTACATCGAACTCTCCAGCAGGTACATTTACCGCACCATTAAGGTCGGTGCCATTACGGAACACCCATGAAACACCGCACCGACCTTTTAATCGAACACTCACAGCTTTCCCAATCAACCCATCAAAAACTGCAAAGCACCCACCCGTACCGTTTACTGTAAAAGAATTTTTAGATTTTGCTGTAACGCTTGCCGTATCAGCCCAACCAATAGTGAAATCTAATGTATCAGTAGTTAGATAGTTATCGCCCAACACCATCCCTTTACTCTTATCCAGCAATAATCCAACTGGCTGCCCTGCTGCGGTAACAGGAACAGTCCCTACTGCATCCTGAAACATCGTGCTTAGATCGTTTGGATCGTAGAAGAAGCCCTGTTCGCCATTCGCAAATAGCTTCTGAATCTGCTGGTCGAAGTTTGATGCGTAACCTAAGATAGTTGACATACTTGTCCACAAGTTACTATACCCTAAGTTTGTAATTTTAGGTGATATCAATATCAACTCTCCTGTCGTTAAAATTTGATTACTTCGTTACGAAAAGTGAAACAGGGTGTTCTACAACTTTCCAAGCGTAAATATTCCCAAAATCACCATTTGTATAGAGCTTATTATCGAAATGGCAAATTGATAGGTCTGTAGGTGGTGTAGTACCAAAAGCGAAATAGAAGTCACCGTTTCGACTTTGTAAGTAACAAGCACCTGAAGCAATTAATTGAGGTACTTTAGTTAAGGTAATTTTTGTTGTTGTAGCCATTATTATTCCTTTATATTGATTTACAAACACGAGATGTTATTTATAAATGAATATAAAGGAGGGAACAAAGTCCCTCCCGTATCACTTTATTAGGTTAAAGTGAATGTTACATCAATTGAAAGTTCTGGACGTTTCAACATTGGAATCAAGTGAGATTCGATAGTGAAATCTAGGTGAGTATCATCTACAACACCAGTAGTACGTGCATAAACTTTTTGACCAACACCACTCATCTGAGAGAAGTATGGAGCAGGACAGTATGCAACTTCGTATGCGTTAGTAGCACCACGAACAACTGTCCAACCTTTACCGTCAGCAATAGCACTCAGAGCAGTACCTTCCATAGAAGTGAAGGTCTGAGGGTACGTAGCAATGGTGATGTTTTCCCATGTGAATGTACGGCTGTAACCATAACGAGTTTGAACTACACGATCAATACTACCATTTAGGATAGGTTGCATAATAGCTGCTTGTTGAGCACCTTGATACGCAAGTTGATACAGAGTGTAGAACTCAGGGTGATTTACGATAGCGTTGAATACGTCATCAGCTACCCAAAGCTCGATATTACCTACAGTACCGTTATAACCATTCAACTGAGTCAATTGGTTACGTAGAGAGTTCAAGCCTGAGATCAAAGTAGTTGAATCAGCAGAAGCATCAATAGTTGCTGTAGAACGAACAGTACCCGTGTTGGTGAACATGTTCAGACGAGCACTACCATCTTCAGGGTTACGCATAATACCTTGAGATGCAGTTACTAACATATACTCAAACGATTGAGAGAATGAGTTGTATACATCAGCAGTAGCGTCAGCTAGGGCTTCTTGTAGAGTCTCATCTTGATCAATGTCAAAGTAGTTAAGACGGTTTTGTAAGTCTTCTACGTGAACACCACCAGTTAGTTTGATGGTTTCAGAAGCAGCAGTTACTTGTTTAGAACGACCACGACTAACTTTAACAGCGTCACGTTCTGTACGTGAAGTAAGTTTAGTCATACGGGTGTTTTCTTGTTCTTCTACAGAATAGATAACAGCGTTAGTTTTGATACCATATTCTTTAAACAAACCTGAGTCTGCGAAGCGACCATAAGCAGGTTGAAGGTTTTGAATAGTAGGTAACAGGTCAATAGAAGTGTTAAGATTAACTGGATTACGCATTTAAAGTTCCTTATTTGTATTTATTGTTGTATTTGCTTAGACTTGATCTAACACTTTGAAACGGTTTTCAGTAGTGAACTTAGCAACTAGAGCAGCTTGAACAACAGCAGGAAGGTCATAGAATGCTACACCACCAAACATAAGGTGTTTCTTGTAAAGAGTACCGCGACCATCACCGCGAGTGATTGCAACACCAACACCAGTAGTAGTCATAGTTAGACGATCAAAGTCTTGTGCTGTAGCAGGGTTGTTAGTTAGATCACGACCAACAAAGATAACTAGATCACCTAAATCTTCTACAGCAGCAGCGTCAGCTAATGCCCCAACACGTACAGCAGTTTTAGCAGCATAGTCAGCTACAAGAACTTCACCTACAGCGATAGGAGCAGCAGTAGTGATTGTGAAAGTTTCACGACCATAACCTACATCAGTATTAACTTCCCAACCGAAAACATCAGAAGGTACAACAGGGGATTTATTTAAATTAAGAACAGCCATTATTTCATTTCCTTATTATTGAGCAATAATGTTATTGAGCTTGTTTAGCTTTTGCTTTAGCAGCAATCTTTTCAGCAGTAGAGAGCTGGACAATTTCATTGTCTACACCAGCACCACCAACTTCTTTCATTTCTTCACGAGTTTTAACTTGCTTAGTTTTTAAAGTTTCAACATATACACCAAACTTCTCGTCATCTAACACAGAAGCGATTGACATAACACTCTCAACTTCATCTACTGATACAAGAGCTTTGATCTGTTCTTCACGAGAAGATACTTTAACTTCTTCTGCTTTACCTTGAAGTTCTACAATCTTGTCTTGCAGTGTTTTGATTTCTTCATCTTTACCTGTTAAAGTAGATTTAACTTGCTCCAATTCGACAGATAAAGTTTCTTTCTCAGAAGTTAGAGTAGAAATAGTTTCTTGTAGGGTTTCAGCATTTGCTTTCAAACCAGTTACTTCCTCAGTTAATGTTGAGATTAAAGAGTCATTAGTAGTCGTTGACACTTCTTCCTCTTGATTGGTTTTCGGTACTAACGACATTACGTTTTCTCCATATTTACCGTTTACGTGATTGTAAAATTGCTCTTTAGTCATAATAGAATCAATAAGTTTCAGACCTAAAGCTGTTTGTGCATCGAACGTCTTAGCTTCTGTATCAACTACAGATTGGCGATCAATACCTCTCATTTCCGCTACATGACCAACAAACTCGTCATATATGATTTTGGAACTCTTTCTAAACTCATCTAAAGCTGCTTCTGTAAAATTACCATCTTCATCGTAAGGAACTTTAGACTTACCACTTGTAATGTAGATGCGTTTAATACCTTCCTTCTTATCCTTTTCAGCATAATTTGTTAGAGGAAGAACTACACCAATACTGCCTACACGACCCATTGGGTTTACAATGACTTCATCTGCAATGGAAGCCCAAGCATATCCGCCTGAATAAGCTACACCATCTACATACGTTGTAATCTTTACATCATTCTTATTAGCTAGATTGCGAACTGATTGTGCAGCTTCAAAACATCCGTAAGCTTGTCCACCGCCACTATTTAACTCTAAGATCAATTCACTTACTTTCTCATTTTTGATGAGGTATTCAGCTTGACCTTGAATGCTTTCGTAAGAGGTCATCCCACATAAAGCTTCCCATCCAGATTCCTCGTAAGTAAGACTTCCTTTAATTGGAATCAAACCTAATCGAGTACCACTAACGCCTTCTAAAACTCTAACTTGGTTTCTACGTTGAGCAGCAGGTCGCTTTAACAACCCAATTTGCTCTTCTCCATTAACAAGAGCTTTCTCATAGCTATGTAGGACTAATTGAAGTGTCCTACTGTCAGCTAGAAGATAGTTGTTAAAGAGAAGTTCTGATAATTGATGAAAATTCATATCATCCCTTTCTTATGATTTATTTAAGTTGTTAGCATTAGTGTCTAACCCAGAAGGTGATTTTGAAGTCCCCTCTCCAGCAGTTTTAGCCCCGTCACCACTTCGAGATTGAATATCTAAACCATATCCTCGGAGCTTAGTAAGTTCTTCAAAACTCATATCTAAAGGTACACGAGTAGGGAAACCAAACACTTCAGCCATATAGTTAGTATTCTCAGGAGTGATAGGAATTGTAGATGTTGCAGCTAACTGTTGAACAGCTTTAGCCATTTCTGCTACAGTAAGCTTCTCAACTCTGTCATACTTCAACTTAGGAGTTTTAGTAATGTCCCATCCATTTCTTGCAAACAAATCAGGAATAAGATCGTTGTTAATCACTTCAATAAATTCACGCAGTCTTGCTTCAACAAACATATTAAACATTGTCTGCTTGTTTGTTGTAAGAGAACTAGAAGCTGATTGTCCATCATCAATGGTGAGAATATCTGCACACATTGCTTGGAACACTTCGTTCTTATAACGACTAATGATGCTACCTAGAGCTGTTAAGTGACTGCTTGACCCTGTTACCACCTTGAAGTCATACTGAGCAGAAGCACCCTCTGTCTGATCATATCTATCAGATGGGGTGATAATGTAAGCTTGTTCACCTGTAGAGATACGTGACATTTGCTGTTTAAGCTTTGTTACACGTAAACGATCTTCAGGGTCATCACTACTCTCATCCATGATTTCAGAAGGACAAGATAGGTGAGGAATACCATTCAAGTTTCTGTTAGCTGATACTGTCTCAATTCCTCTAAGTTCTTCTAACACTCTCCATGACATATAAGCGTCAGCTAGAGGACTTCTACCGTGAGGGTAGTTACTAGAAGGATTAACTTTGAAGAATAAGATTCTATCAACAGGAAGATTAACAGCAGTTTTTGTAAGAGTGTTTAAAGCTCTTGTTCCATTACTTGTCAATGTTTGCACAACTGATTGAAGTTCACGATTAATATCATCGTATTTAAATTCTTCAATACTTCTTTGAGAACGCAAGGGAAGATACTTAATACCAATCCTTCCGTCATCATACAAACTACCTTCTTCGTACCTACGTTCACGGAACACTTTCTCTAAGATAGAAAATCCATATTGAGTTGATGTTAAGGAATCTTTTACAACTTGATTGAAAGAAGTTTTCATATCATAGAATAAACATTGTTCTAAGAATTTCTTTCGACTAAGATGTGTATCAGTTTGATCATAAGATTCTACGTAGAAATCAGCTTGTCCTGCAATTGTATTTACAGCAGAGAGAACAGAAGCAACTACACTACTCTTAGACATTTGATCAAATGTTTTTAAAGAGTGAGGGAATTGTAATTCTTTTAAGCTGTCTTCATAAATAGATCGGAAATCGACACTAACGCCAAGATTCCCTAATTCAGGAGCAATTTGTTTCCTTTCAGAACGCCCCTTGTTGTCTTGGCGTTTAGCCACTTATTATTCTCCTTTATGTTAGAAGGAACACGATTGTCAAAACATATTCCCTACAACAGCCTTTCTAATTTTACGTTTCTTGTATAAGGTGTTAAAAGCATCTGAGGTTGCATCAACCATCAAAGGTTGTTATCGTAGAGTTTTTTATCTCTACTTCTATATCTTCTTATTCAATATAGTTCGGCATATTTTTTCACATTACTGTGTTGGAATCTCTTGGAGATATTATATTCTGATTAACAGTTTCAATCTCTATGCTCTGCCCCTGAATAACTTGTTAAGGTTATCCTTCGGTTCGAGTCAGCATCTCAGCCTTCCTCGCTTAATATTCCAATTTATTGACGACTTGGTATTTTATGATGCTACCCATCGTCATGACGGACATTTCTAGTTCCGTCAAATGCTTCTAATTCTGTAAAGTAAACATCATTCCAATCTGACTCCATAATATAAACAGCCCCGTTTTCACTAGCTGCTGCAAAGTTCTTGAAACGCTCTACTTTATTTCTTTGATTACTTCCTGCAACTTTACTCACAGCAGGGACACCACTAGACATTAAATACTCTCTTGCAAAAGCAAAAGTAGCTTTACCACTAGCAGGGTCTTCAGGTAAAATCTGAGGAATAACACCGTACATATCACAATCTTTTAAGGCTACATCAGCAATATATCTATAAAGCTTACCAACCTTCATTTGTGCGCGTACAACGTGTTCTACAATATAGTACCCTTTCTTAGTCTGAGCCATTAAGACTCCCACTGTATAATCGGGGTCTAAATTACCTTCGTGAGGTTCTGTATAGGCTAAATCCCAACATCTTACACGCTTAATGATTTCGTCATCTGGGTCATCTGGACAAGGGAATGTTTTAATCTTCTTACACCAATCGTTAGACCAGAATCCAGCACCTTCAGGGCGAACCCACCAGTTACCTCTGACTAATCTTTCTCTCTCAATACGAGATTTGTTAAGTAAGTCAGAAACGTACTTACGGTCAATCATTGGGTTGTCTTTGTAAGTTGCACCAATGAATCTGAAAGACATAGGAAGTTGCTCTTCCTCTACAGAATCTTTGTAAGTTTCAACAAGACGATCTCTATCTGTATCCCAGACATATAATCCATTGATAACATAGTACCAACGAATCATCCCGTTTCTTTCAGGATCAGGACGACCACCAATATCGAAAGTTACCTCATCTTCTGTAACGTAAGTCTTTTTAGGGTATAAATACCAATCTACCCAATCCAATAAAAAGCTGTTTGGGTCTGGGTTACACGTAAGCCATGCAGTAGGTTTAGCGTTGGAGTTTGTACGTAGACGAGTAAGAATCCATGAGATTTCTTCTGCGTTTAAATGTGTTGCCTCATCAATCATTGCTCCTGAAATTTCTTGACCCTGAAAGAAGTCAATACCTTGTTGACCATCCATACCTTTCATATAGATACGACAACCACTAGGAAATCTAAAAGACATCTCGTTAGAGTTAATCTTTACATCAGGACAAGCAGCTTTGAAAATCTTCTTAGCTGTTTCAAAAGCACCTGTTCTTAATGAAGATGCTGTTTTACGGATAATGTATCCGATGTATTCTGGTTCTTCAATGAAACGTAGGAAACGACAAATCCCAACATAGGATTTGCCACTGCCTGCTGCCTTTTTGTTCAACTGAGGTCGTTAATCTCAACCCGTTCTCTAAGGAACTGCTCCGTATCACTACGAAGATCGGACTATATCTTCATCCTATTAGGATGCCTTGCGCTTCGACTTCACTTGAAGCCTACTCCCTTACACTCATCAGGGATAGTCTCTACAATTACCACACAAAGTCTTTACTAATGTGTTTATAAGAACGTCTGTCCTTAATTCCACGAACTGTTGTTCGACTTAATCCCAAGCTTTTGTAGATGCTCATTACAGCTTCTTTAGCTTCGAGTCTTTTGCATATTTCTAAAACAACAGAATCTTCTAATTTAGATTTTGGACTTGGGAGGTGTGAAAAATCATACCTGTCAGCAATATATTTATACTTGTGATCTCGATGAAACTTGAAAGTGGTGTAAATTTTACCAGCAATGTTCATCATAACTCTTAAATCACAAGCTCTATAACCTTGCACCATATATTCACAATATTGAATTGCTTCTTCTTCACTAAAAGTCAACTCTCGACCTTTTCCTCTATCTTTATAATCACCACGTTCAGGGAGGTCAATATCAGTTATCAAGAACTGAGGTTTTCTTACCTTATCAATAGAATGAAGGTTGTTCTCTAGAGCAGTAACCCACTCTAAATTACTTACACAATTGTTGTGTATATTACCATCTATATGATTAACGTAGTTCTTACCAAAAGGTTTTGGTAGAAAGCTATAAGCTACGAGTCGATGTACTGTAATAAACTTTGTACCAGACTTATCAGCTTTTGTTAACATGACTTTAGCATACTTATCATGATGCTGCGGAGATATGCTCCATTTTAGATTACGCTTAGATAGGTGTGAATAAACATTACCATCCTCATCAACTTCGTAATCTGGAAATCCTAAAAACTCTAAATTCATAGTAAACCTCATGTGAATAATCTCGGTATTGTCTATGTTAATAGAGTTTCACCGATTTCACAAGGTTTTCACAATAAAATTATTTATTGCTTACATTCGCATTACTGCGAAAGGGTGGCACAAAGTTTACCACCAAATACTGTAATATCTGTATCTGACCACATAAAGTCAAACTGTCTTTGACTCTTAGGTGTATATATTTCTAAACCATCGAATGTAGGTTTTTCATACTTAGGAGGGGCATTCTTATTTGACATTAGAAACCTTCCTTAGCAACCTTATCATCAATACCTTGAGGACGCATATCTGGTGTTAACACTCTTGTATGAGCCTTAACTTGTTCTGGTGTTGACTTAGGATCAGCTACACCTTCCAAAGCTAACAACTTCAACTCTGCTGTTCTCAAATTAATCTGTTTCATTTTCAAATCAATTCGATCATATACTTGTTGACGTTGCATACCAAACATTTGTGTTTTAATCTTTAACAAGCTATTGGCTGCTGTAGTTCTTTCAGATGTTTTTGCTTTCTCATCTTTAATGGCAGCTTTCAATACTCGTACAGCGTCTAATACACCTTCATCAATCTCATTGACAATAGCTGTAATAGAAACGCCTCTAATTTGTGACATATTAATATATCTCCTTATGCTTAATAAACATCTAAATGTATTTACTAACGTAAAGAAACAAGACAGCCTGTATCACTACGAAGCTGTCGTTTTTAAACTTATTACTTAGGAAGAAAGAACATCACAGAGGGAATTAAAGAAGCTGTTATTGCAACAGCAAGAAAAGCAATTGTAATTATTTTCTTCTTCATTATTATTCTACTCCTCTGTGCGTTATAAAACTTATAAATTATGCTAATTCCCAATGTGGGTAATCTTTCTTAGTCCAATCACCACCGTAACTAAGCTTTACTCCAAGTTCTTTAGCTGCTGCTTGCATAGCTTCATTGATCTTCTTGAACTTACTAATATCACTCCAATCAACAGGATTAGGTACAATATCTACAGCCTTACCTTTAGCGTGATTAGATGCAAAGGGATTGTTCAACCAAGTCACTTTAGATTCTTTAGGTTTAGCGTATGAAGCAGGAATACCGTGTACAGCTAACTGGGCTACTGTTCTTCCTTTACCATAGTTAATCATCATCTGTTCACGAGTTCTAAGCCCTTCGATAACAATGAAGTCTTGCTCAGTGATTTCAATAGCTCGTTTAACAACTTTAACTAGGTTAGGATCAACACCACTTAAACTATTTAATGATCTTTGCGATAATTTGAAATTAGACAATTTCTTTTCCTCTACAACATGTTTAGGAGATAATCCAGCAAACAAAGCGATAGTGTTAATGTCTGCACCTTGTTCTAACAGCTTATAGAAAGCATCAACTTGACTTTGTACGAGACTGTATTTTCTCATGAAGTCAAAGATTTCTTTTGATGTGTAATTCATATCACACCTCTGGCATTATAATAATTTTAATTTGAGTATAGGAGGAGTGTTAAGTAAACTTAACTCAGAGTGATCACTCTGTATCTTGCAAGGATTTATTAATTACGGAAACAACAAAACGTCCAAAAAGGACGTTAAATTATTTTAGACCATTTTCACCACTTGGGAAATATGGTCAGATGATAAAATCAATTAAGTCGTTTATTGCAGTCTCTACAGATTTCTTTATAAAAGATATCATCTTGAGAATCATTGAAATCTATTTCTGTTGCACCATGCAAGCCAAATAGACATAACAGGAATCTAAACATAATTTATTTCCTTAGAATATGAGGGACAGTTGTGGATTTGAACCACGTTAACTAAAGCATCAATATCAAAACTTTCTAGAATGTTAAGACACTAACCATGTGTTTAGGGCATCTACCAATTATGCTATTACTGTCCATAACTTTTAATTACTTTGATGAAGTGAGCAAGGGAAGTAATCTTACCATACATTTGATTGCATCGACAGATAGCGTCCTATCATTTCGGTGTTAACCTTTCCGAATCTTCTATCCGATGCTTATTCACTTCTCAAAATAATTGGTTGTCCCAAAAGGCTTTGCACCTGAACTCTACGGTTTATGAGACCGTTGCATTAACTGACTATGCTATAGGACAGTATTGGTAAGGACATCATTAAGAAACAGAGGTGAGTTTTGATGTGATCACCACACATTTATTATTTCCCTTTAACATACCTAGCTTTATGCGTATCAGGTTGTAGGAAATATATTTTATATTTGGTAGGACGTATCAGACTTGAACTGATAACCAATTTCTTAGAAGGAAACTACTCTATCCTGTTGAGCTAACGTCCTATAAACTCTTAAATCTAATCGTAAGATTAAATCTTTAGAAGCATCTCATCAATTTTGTTCTTATCAAACCCAACAAAACGACTTACTTCTTTTCCATCAATATCTAAATGGATAAATGTAGGAAGATTCTTAATCTTATATTCAGCCACTAAAGCTTCATTTTCTTCAATGTCAACATAGATAATCTTATCTTCAGCTCCGATAGACTTGACGTATCGTTTAGCTTGTTGACAGGGGTTACAGTACGAGGCACTACATTGGAGAATCACATTTGTACTCTCAGACATTACATCCTTCCATATTAGAGATCACACCCTTCTGATTTACCGAGACCATATCCTTCGGACTTACTAAATCCAGCACCTTCTGATAACTTCATCTTAAATCTCCTAATAAAGATTGTCTAACAATCTTGTCTGTATACTAGAATATTAGCATATAATTCATTAAAGTCAATAACTATATTGTTACAGAATGTAATCAATAGAATACGTGTTGACCGATCTTAACACTTTTAACATTTGTTTTGTATCTAACTCCCAACTTTACGTGGTTGAAATACTTTGCACCATTAGTGTAATTTGTTCGTTTGCGTTGAAAATCTCTAGCTACTGCTATTGATTCCTTCCAAGATTCTAACTCGAACTTTGGAGGTTTCATTGATCTGTGATTTTTAACCCAAGAGAACGCATTTGGTTGTCTTATTACACTACAATAATCATTTGGAAAGTCTGAGTCTTTACTCCTATTGTGGACAACTTCAAGTACAGCATATTGAGCTTTTTTCGGCTCACCGCGACTTTCCATAAACACATTAAGAGCTAAACACATTGTCACTACGTCAACCATTCTTCACCTTTCTCCCTCCTTTTGGACACTATTTAAAATAAACATTCTCTTTTCCTCTCTTGTTAAACCTCTTGGAACAATATAACCATCTTCGTCACACAAAGCAACTAATCTTTCAATTTCTTCTTTAGAGAATACACAATCACAATGTTGTTCACAATTATTCATAATACCCCTAGAAGCTATCAACTCACGTTTAAACCCTATATAACCATTCAAGGTACGTATGTACCACCCCACCCTCTAAACACCCCTTAACGTGTCGCTACGTTCGTTTAAACGATACTGGTGTAGTGTAATCTACGTCACTCTCTGTTAATTCGTGGAGTAGTGACAATACAACCTTGCTTAGTATCCGTTATGAGTTTATGTTGAGAGTCTTTCCATTCTGTTGTAGTATCTTCTGATTTCTTAATACAACGCTTACACATTTCCAAATCATCAAATGATTCAAGTCTTAAATTACAGCTACGACACCGCATTAATATTGTTCTCCTTGTTGTTTAACGCATCTTGAATACGTTTTTCTGCAATGTTGAAATAGTTTTCATCTAACTCAACACCGATGAAGTTTCTATTAGTATTTACACAAGCTACACCTGTAGTACCTGAACCCATAAACAAGTCTAAAACAGTATCCCCTTCGTTACTTAACGTCTTAAGTATGTTTTCCATCAACCAAACAGGTTTCTGAGTAGTATGTTCTGTTTTCTCAGAAGACGGTGTTAATGAACCTTTGAAACAAGGTCGATCATATGTTTCATTTTGTCTGTTAAACACCCACTTTGCTTTAGGCATTGTCAACCAAACTGCAACCTCATAGTCAACCACAAAACGTCTGTCTCTATTTCTAGGCATAGGGTTTGATTTCTCCCATCGAAGCATATCTTTAATTACAAAACCCTTTGTCTCGGCATACTTTGCAATCTCTCCAATATTCTTCCAGTCGTTGAAAATAACAACATTGGCATTCTTAGTACAAACCCTGCTCAATCCGCCTATGTATGAGAACAAATCAAAACCTTTATCCCATTCACCAAAGTCTATACCTGCTCTTCCCATAGTGTGAAAGTTATTAGGTTTAGCAATGTTGTAAGGTGGGTCTGTAAGGATTAAGTCAACACTCCCATCAGGGATAGATTTCATCATTTCTAAACAATCACCTTTCATTAATTCAATCTTACTCACTCATATCTCCTATAATGTTTATTTAATGTAAACTAATAACACCATACCATCTAAATCTTATATGTCAATAAATAATTTGTAATTGAGTGTTAATATTGCGAAGTTTCCTTCGCAGGTAGTGATAACACTTGTTTCTACGAAACACATAGCTTATAGCTTCTGATGAGGTCGTTCAGCTACGCTTCACTGTCAGAAGCTAACGCTTTAGACAATCGTAGATTGTCATTTTGCACAGATAAAAGAATAATTATTATTTTATTTCTTACTTCTCTAACTGTGTTGATACAGTTAAGTTTGATAAACACTAAGATAGACTTCTCTGTATCTGTTAAGATACAGTTTAACACCACTTCTAAATCTTATCTCTAGGTATCTTAGTAGTAGCTTATGAAAGGAGAAGTTAAAATTAATAAAATAACTTTTATAGATGTGCAATAATATTGTAAGCTATGCTTACAGATAGTAACTATTACTAACTACGTTAGTAGTTATATTACTCTTTAACTTTTCTTTTCAGTCATTATCATTCCTTCTCCTTCAATTTATCTTTTTAAGTATGTTTCAATTTATTGAAATTATTGTTACTCTCTGTCTGTGATACACAGACAATATTATATAAATATATACTGTAAATATACCCCCTATTTTTAAATTTCTTACTATTAGGGAAATGCGTTTTTATCCTAATTAAATCAACACCTTACAAAATATTTATTCAGAGCTTTTGAATATTTTCAAATTATTCAAGAAATCACTTGACTTTTGAATATTTAGATATACAATTGACTAGATATGCAGGAGATATATTTTATATGAATAAAGTTGTTGTTATAGATGCTTTGTGTGGTCAAGGTAAAACTGAATCTATTATTGACATGATGCAAAAAGATGTGTCGGGTAAGTTTTTATATGTTACTCCATACTTATCTGAATGTCACCGTGTAGCAGGAACATCTTACGATGTTGAAGATGAGTATAAGAAACCTTTATTAGATGTAGAAGGTAATTATTTATATGATGAACAAGCTAGGTTGATAGATTTTAAGTTTAAACACCCTGATGATAGTTTTGGTAGGAAAGGTAAGAGTTTGTGTTCTTTGTTGAGTGAAGGTGAAAATGTTGTAAGCACTCACGCACTGTTTACTGAACTAGGTAGTAATGCAATCGAGGCTGCTAAGGACTACACCTTGATCATTGATGAATCTGTCAACGTGTACACTCAAGATAGTAGACATAAGACTATTTCCGATGCTATGGCAAAGAAGATCATATATATAGATGAAGATGGAATCACTTTAAGGTTTGATCGAAGTATGTTTGGTGAAGCTACAGAAGAACACCCCGATACAGCTAAAGGTTCTCTCTATGAATCTATTGCAGCTCAGTGTGACTTAGGACAATTGCTCCTCATTAAAAAGAAGGCAGTTGTGTGGGAAATGTCAGCAGACTTGCTTAGAACATTCAAAAGAGTTATCATCTGTACCTATATGTTTGAAGGCAGTGAAATGTCTGTTTACTTAAAGAAAAAAGGTATTAATTATTCTGTGCAGAAATTAACTGGTGCAAAAACAGCTAAAGATGTTGCTCGTCTGATTGAAGTGTTAGATGATAGTAAGTTAAACGCTGTGGGTGCTACAGGTAAATTATCTTCTAGTGCTTTTGCACACAAGGATAAGAAGGAAGTGTTGTGTGAAACAATGCGTAGAAACTTGCAAAATGTTTTCACTAACAAATGGAAAGCAAAAGCTAATGACCGACTTTGGACTTGCTTTGTAACTAACAAAAAGGTTATTTGTGGTGAGAAGTATTTGAACCAGTTCCTATCTTATAACTACAAAGCGACTAACGACTATATGAATGTTCATCACGTAGCATTTCTAATTGATGTTCACACAAACCCAAATATCGTGGAAGCTAGTGAAATTAATAGTAACTCACTTATGGATCAGGAATTGTATGCTGTTAGTTCTCTTATTCAGTTTATTTTCCGAAGTGCTGTACGTAAAGGAGAACCTATCAAACTATACTTACCTAGTTTAAGAATGAGAGAACTTTTAGAACGATGGAAAAATGGAGAATTTGATGAATAATTTAATAACAGCTTTTATTATAGGTAGTATTATTACTGCTACCTTAGTTTTATTTATGTACTTACGGAATGTGTGTAAAAATAAGTACAAAGCATATAAGGCTTACAAGCACTCTGATAAAAGAACCTTTGACTGTTCAGAAGTTGTGTGGTTTAATAAACATAAGTTTTACATTGAATCTTGTACTAAATGGTCACACAATTTAGATATTGACTTGACATTGCGACCTGTAGAGTATAACCTTAGTTTTTTAGATACCGAAGTTGACAGTCGAGAAGTTAAGAAAGTTGTTAGAATGTATGCTGAATTAGGAGATGAAGTTTAATGAGTAATATTCTGGAAAATGACCTATCAGAAGTGAAGTATAAATGGGAACAAGGTGATTTTCATTATTGTGAAATTTATGATGAGGGTAGAATGAGCTTGATTTATGAAATCATAATTGCTGCAAATATTGGTAGATTATCTAAAGACTTCACATATTACAGGATTTTGTATGAAGGCGATTTAGACGACAATTGTGATTTTGATGAAGTGAAAGATGACTTTGTTCGAGTACAACCTAAGAGGAAGTTACAAAGGGTTTGGGAGGAAATTTAGATGTCAATTAAAATTTTAAAATCACCCGATAGGTGGAATGTAATTGATGAAAATGACCCTACATCATTACCACAGGTTGATTTTGGACACTTTCTGGTAACACTACAGTATTATGATGGAACAGGAATTAGAACAGTAGATAAGAGCTTTTACACTAAAGATAGAGAACTTGCTAAGAAACATCACGGAGCTTACAGTCGTAAGCATCAAGGTAAGCAATCTGTTCATTTTGAAAAGAGTGAGTCTTGTTTTAGAGTTTTAGCTTGGATGGAAATTCCTAAACCTTTTGAGGAGGCTTTATAATGCGGTGCATTATTGCAGGAGGAAGGGATTTTAATGACTACCGAAGACTTGAGAAAGTTATGGATAATTGTCCTTATGAAATAACGGAAGTTGTTTGTGGTAAAGCTCGTGGAGCAGACTCACTAGGTGAGAAGTGGGCGTTAGAGCGAGGTGTACACGTTGAGTATTTCGTACCTGATTGGGAAGGTCTTGGCAAACGAGCAGGGTTTGCTCGTAATGCTGATATGGCTGAGTATGCTTGTGAAAACGGAAGTGACAATGGATTATTAGTTGCTTTCTGGAATGAAGTTAGTCGAGGGTCTAAGAGTATGATTGATCTTGCCACTAAGAAAGGTATGATTGTTAAAGTTATTAAATATTAGGAGATAGATAATGAACGATTTAGAAAATGTTTGGATTAACATTAAAGACCAACAGCCACCAAACGATCCTTATAATCGTGAATATTGGGTTTATGAAACGCTTAACAATAAAGTTCAACACGACTATTGGGTTTGTCCTGATAAAGAGCTTGAACAAGATTTTGAACCGTTTTTCAACAACTGGTCTGGTAGCGTAACTCACTGGAAACCTATGACTAAATACCCAGAACCACCTACAGGAGATAAATAATGAGCGATTATTGGGAATTGAAAGAAAAAGGGCTTGTTAAAGTGCTAACACATAACAGTGTTAAGTGTTTAGAATGTGGTGAAGTGTTAGTATCTAAGAGTCAGCACCACTTCGTATCATTTAGGAGCTATCTATGAACAATGGAAACACATACCTTCTTAGGTGTGAGAACAAGTTGAAATATGAAGGTCATATTTTTGAAAGTAATACTTACGGCAAGTTCACTGTGTTAGAGTATGTCAGCAACGTAAACATAGTCATAAAATTTTTGAAAACTGGTTTTGTAACTAAAACAACTTTAACACAGATACAATTAGGTACTGTAGCTGATAAGCTTTTACCAAGATTATATGGTGTTGGTGTTTTAGGAGATAAGTACACTCTGAAAGAAGGTGGGGTGACTAAAAGGGAATATAAACTTTGGTCAGGAATGCTCTACAGATGTTACGATGAGGGTTATAAGGCTAGATTCCCCACCTATAACGATTGTGAGGTGTCTGAATATTTCAAACGCTACGATAATTTCCACGAATGGTGCAATACTCAAAAAGGTTTTACTGAGGATGGATGGCATTTAGACAAAGACTTGCTAGTTTCTGATAATAAAGTTTACAGTGAAAACAATTGAGTTTTCTTACCAGAAATAGTAAATCTTGCAATAGTTAAACCTAAAAAATCTAGGGAATTACCTACAGGTGTTTCTAAAGCTTATAAATCTAGAAAGTTTGCAGCGAGGATTAGTCAGTATGGAGATACTAAGTATTTAGGTGCGTTCTATGAAATCGAGGACGCATATAACATCTATAAATATGCTAAGAAAGTTTACATTACAGAACTTGCGGAGAAGTACAAACATTTGCTAGATGAAAGGGCATACGATGCTCTTATTAACTACAAGGTATAAGGAGTGTAGACATTATGTAAAGTTCTAAAATACTAAACAAATAATTACATTAAATATGTTGCTTATCTGAATATTTGTGTTAGTATGTTTGATATAAATTAATTTTCAATTGAATGGAGAAAGGAATGAAAGTTGGTAATACTATTAATGGTCTAACCATTACAGATGTTAAACAAGTTAACAAACTTAACTTGATTCAGTTCTTAAAAGAAGTGGATAGTTATTTACAACAAGGTTATAAACTTGATGTTAAATCTGGTCGTCAAGTAGGTTTAGTATTACAATGCAAAATGTTTAAAACAGAGGCAGCTTCTAATATTGACGTTGGTTCAACGAGTGTTGGTTCAGTAGGTGAGCAGATTACTACAGAGAATGTTGGTGTTACTTCTGTATCAGAAGATACATCTGTTCCTGAGCCACAATCGGTACAATCTACAAATGTAGAAGATGTGGTTAAGGAAGAAGCTCCTGTAGCTCCTAAAAAGACCACAACACGTAGTAAGAAGACAACTCAATAATTGAGAGGGAAGGGTAGTTAAGAAGTAATTGTCTTGATTACACCTTCCCATTTTTATGCTTTAGATAAATTGTTGGAGAATGTTTTGGCTGATTTAAATGATGTTTTAGTCAATGGTGGAGTTCTTAAAATAAAAGGAACTACTATTTTCGTGGATTGTCCTACGAACTTAAATTATTACACATCTGCAACAGGGTACTATATTGTTTCAGCTAACGGTTATAAGGTTTATTTTAAGTGCAGAGAGCGTCAAAAGGCACAGCTTGTTTGTAATGAGCTGTTTGGTGCAGGACAATATACAGTCAACAGTAAGGTTTAGTGATTATGAACGAGATTGTAATCCAAACTAGGGATAAGAAGATTCCCTTAAAATCTGAAGGTAGATTTGCACAGATAGTTTATATACAACTCTTACTAAATGGTGTAATCTTGTATGAAACTAACAGTGACTATTATAATCTTTCTAAACAGGAGTTGGTGGAATTAATGCTGGAGAAGTCTAGCTTGTTAGTACAAGCTTTAGAGAAGGGTGATAATGAACCTGTATCAATTCAACACACAACGTATTGAGGTGTATATTGTACTATAAAGAGTTTAAGTTTGATGATGTGTTAAAGCATTTGAGTAAAGGTGATTACATTGCTTTTATGTCAGATGAAAAGAAGTACAGTCGAAATGGTAAAGTTGTTATGATTGGAACAAACAATGACTATACTAAGGTGGTAGGTAAAGAATTATCTGCTATATTTGTTGACACAAGATATAGTAATAGTTACACTGTAGATACTTTGCACTACCTGCTAACTAAATTTAAAGGGAAAGTCACAGAGTTGTTTCCAGATAAAATATACTTTACGAGTAATATTATGAGTGATGAATACACATTCTGTGGTAAACTAAATTTATACGAAAATTGATGTTCTGAGGAGAATGATTTGAATTGGTATTTTGCTATTGCAATAGGGTTGTTAACATTGAATGCAATGTTCTACACACACTCTGTTCTTAAAGAGAAACAAGATGGATGGGGAGGAATGTTAGTGGGAGGTATTGTAGCCTACTTAGGTTTCTTCTTCCTTATGTATAAGATGTCAAACTTTAGTTAAACGCAGTTGGAGAAATTCTCATGAAGTCGTTCTTATTTTGGATTTCAGATAGACTTATCTTAATCCTGTTCTTAGTATACGTGCTAATGGATACAACACTAACAGCTTATGAGAAGTGTATCCTATTTGCAGTTATTGGTAATATGGTAGTATTGAAGAGCATTAAAGATGTGATTCAAGATGGTTTTAAGAGCAGTAAAAAGGTTGGTAGTAAATATACGAGTGGTAGTGTTCGTAACAGTAACGAGGAGCTTTGAGTATGGGAAAAATTCGTAGAAACATAAGAGGTTGACAATGAATAATG
>SMEO01000078.1_pt1 | contig 21464 bp, 22 predicted proteins | sample 2456251 | NCBI WGS metagenome assembly SMEO01 (sample SAMN10132594, study PRJNA489261) | soil metagenome | isolation source: day1 control-silt loam soil ammended | place: USA | reverse complement strand
CAAGCACCTGAAAGGTATTTGAAAATAATTCCATTTCTACTAATTCCTCTCTCAAACTTAAACTTAAACAAACACAAAGTAATAGTTTTGTCATATTATACTAACTATTGTAATGAAACTTGACTCATAAGTCTATAAAACATTACTAATTCAAATAATACAAAAGTCCTATTTGTGACATTAATTGTCAAAATACGTCAACAAATGCCCTAGCTACTCTTTTGAAATCAAGAAAATTCTGGATTATCCGACATAAAATCTTATTTTTTCGACAAATCACTCTTATTAGTTTAAGTGATATTCACAGGATACGCCTGTTACTCAAGCACTATTTTTTGTTAATATATTGTTAAGTTACTTTTTTCTAAAATTAACATGACCTTCATTTTTTATGACCAAGCATGAAAAAACCCTTTAACATCAACGATTATACCATAATTTCATTAATTCCTTCTATGTGAATATATGTAAATACTTTTGGTGCATGTAACATATTACCCAATTAAAATTCACTATTATTTTTCCTAATAACTGTATAAATTCTATCATTTACACTTTTACCATTATAATTATTCTTTTTTAATAGTTTTCTTACTATAATAATTAGAGTGACATTTTAAACAACACAAAAAACATGAACCCCTATAACCCATGCTAAATAATTAATCTAGATATTCATATAATCACTGACACTAAAAATATCTAATTACTTATTTTCCAATCCCCCTTTCTATAAATAAAAAAAGGTAACCCTGCTCAATTTGAACATTGGATCACCTTTTGATAATTAGCTATTTTTTAGTTTCTCTAATTCAAGTAGGAATTTGTCGTTTAATACTTTAATATATGTTCCCTTCATACCTAGAGAACGTGATTCAATAACACCTGCACTCTCTAATTTTCGTAGGGCGTTTACAATGACAGAACGGGTAATTCCGACACGGTCCGCAATTTTAGATGCGACTAGTAGCCCTTCATTACCTTTTAATTCTTCAAAGATATGTTCGATTGCTTCCAATTCACTATAAGACAGTGATGAGATCGCCATCTGTACAACTGCTTTACTTCTTGCTTCTTCTTCAATTTCATCTGCCTTCTCACGGAGAATCTCCATACCAACAACGGTTGCTCCATATTCAGCTAAAATTAAATCATCATCTTCAAACTTATCTTGCAAACGAGAAAGAATTAACGTTCCTAATCGTTCTCCCCCACCGATAATCGGCACAATTGTTGTTAATCCATTCGTAAATAGTTCTTTATTTTCTACCGGAAATGCAGTGTAATCACTGTTAATATCCAAGTTAGAAGATGTTTCTTGAATATTGAATAAGTTCTTCGTATATTCCTCAGGGAATTGTTTGTCCGCAAGCATTTGAATCATTCTTTCACTTTCAATACGCTGACTAACAGCAACACCAAGTAATTTGCCCCGTCGACTAACAACAAAGATGTTGCATTCAATTACATCCCGTAGAGTATCGGCCATTTCTTTAAAATTAACAGGCTTTCCAGCTGTATTTTGTAGCATTACATTGATTTTTCTTGTTTTACTTAATAAATTCATAACTACTACTCCTCCTAATCACAACGCTATCATCATTTCCATCTATACTTTTCTATTAAAGGATGTACTGACTTAAATCTTTATTACGGGCAATAGATCCTAATTTTTCTTCCACATACTGAGGGGTAATTGTAATTTTCTCCAACGTAACTTCTGGCGCTTCAAAGGATAAATCCTCTAACAGCCTTTCCATGATGGTATGAAGACGTCTCGCACCTATATTTTCGGTATTCTGATTAACTTCAAAAGCTACTTCTGCAATCTTACGAATAGCATCGTCTGAAAATTCAATTTTAATACCTTCTGTTTCTAATAATGCTATATATTGCTTTAATAAGGCATTATCTGGTTCATGGAGAATCCGAATAAAATCATCAACCGTTAATTTTTTCAATTCAACTCGAATCGGAAATCTCCCCTGTAATTCTGGAATAAGGTCAGATGGCTTTGCCATATGGAACGCACCTGCAGCAATAAATAACACAAAGTCCGTTTTCACAGGCCCATATTTTGTTACTACAGTTGAGCCTTCGACAATCGGTAGGATATCCCGTTGAACCCCTTCCCGTGAAACCTCAGCAGATGAAGAACCAGATTGTTTACTTGCAATTTTGTCAATTTCATCGATAAAGATAATACCCGTTTGTTCCGCCCGATTAATTGCCTCTTGGGTAACTTCATCCATATCAATTAATTTATTAGCTTCTTCATTTATGAGAACGCCACGCGCTTGGTTAACTTTTAATTTTCGTTTTTTTCTTTTCTTTGGAATAAGCCCTCCCAGAGCATCTTGCATATTCATACCCATCTGCTCCATACCAGAGCCTTGAAGAAGATCAAACATAGAAGACTGCTGTTCTTCTACTTCTATCGTAATTACTTCGTTTTCTAACTCACCAGCTGCTAGTTTCTCGGCAATTATTTTTCTCTTTTGCTGTAAGCTTACGTCTTCAGAATTCGTTTCTTCTTCTGAATGATCTTGTGAATTATTTCCTCCAAAAAATACTTCTAAAGGATTTTTAAAATTATTTTGTTTTTTCGCAGAGGGGGCTAGCAATTCAACTAGTCGTTGGTTCACTTGTTGCTCTGCACGCTCTTTTACACTTACCATTTTTTCTTCTTTTACTAAGCGTACTGAAGTTTCCACTAAATCACGTACCATGGATTCAACATCACGACCTACATAACCTACTTCCGTAAATTTAGTAGCCTCAATCTTAATGAAAGGAGCACCTACTAATTTTGCCATTCTTCGAGCAATTTCCGTCTTACCAACCCCAGTCGGTCCAATCATTAAAATATTTTTAGGGACGATTTCGTCACGTAGTTGGTCAGTTAGTAAACTTCTGCGATATCGATTGCGAAGGGCAACTGCAACAGCACGCTTTGCCTCTTTTTGACCTACAATATATTGATCCAATTTCTCAACAACTTGTCTTGGTGTTAAATCAGCTTTGTTTGCCATATTTGTGCTCCTCCTTTACAACTCTTCCACAATTATATTGCTATTCGTAAACACACATATTTCAGCTGCTATTTGTAACGACGATTTAGCAATCTCTTTAGCTGATAGGTGTTCACCTGAGAATCGTTTTAATGCCCTACCAGCAGCTAATGCATAATTACCACCAGAACCTATCGCTAAAATCCCATCATCAGACGAAATCACTTCACCCGTACCTGATACGAGTAACAAATGCTCCCGATCCATCACAATCAGCATAGCTTCAAGCTTCCTTAATACATTATCACTTCGCCATTGTTTGGCCATTTCGACAGCAGCTCGCTCAAGATTCCCATTATATTCTTCCAGTTTTGACTCAAACATTTCGGATAAAGTAAAAGCATCCGCTACTGAGCCTGCAAATCCTGCCAATACATTTCCGTTAAAAATCCTTCTTACTTTTCTCGCTGTATGCTTCATTACAACAGAGTTACCTAAAGTTACTTGACCGTCACCAGCCATTGCAGATTGTCCGTTATGTTGAACAGCAAAAATGGTTGTCATAAGAATTCCCCTCTCACAAAAGCGTACTATGCTCTCGGATGTGTTGAATTGTATACTTTTTTTAATCGTTCCTTAGTTACATGTGTATATACTTGAGTCGAAGAAATTTTAGAATGTCCAAGCAATTCTTGAACAGTCCTTAAGTCTGCGCCATTATTTAATAAATGTGTTGCAAACGAGTGCCTTAACATATGCGGATGAATATTTCCTTTTAAAGATGCTTTTTTCATACACTCATTCAGCACATAACGAGCCCCTCTAACACTTAGAGGATCTCCTCGATTACTGATAAACAAATAAGGATGCACTTTATCTTTAGCTGAAGTAATTTGGGTACGTGCTATTTGTATGTAATCAATCAATGCAGCATGAGCGTATTGACCAAATGGAACATATCGGTCTTTTTTTCCTTTACCATGCACTAAAATCGTACCTAATGAAAAATCTACATCTTGTAACTTTATCTCACAACATTCACTTATACGTATTCCTGTTGCATAAAGAACTTCAAGTAATGCAGCATCCCTTAAACCCATTAGTGTTTCTTTATTTAAGGAAGAAAACAATGTGTCCAGTTCATCTTCATAAAAAAAACGGGGTAGCCTTTGCTCTTTTTTAGGTAAAGTCACAAGCGCAAAAGGATTTTCACTTACTACCTTTTCTCTTACTAAAAATTTATAAAAAGAACGTAGACACGATATCTTCCTAGAGACTGTCCGTTTAGATAAATTTCTTTCATACAGTTTTGTTAAAAATATACGAGCATCAAAATATTCAACGGCCTCTACATCCATGTTTTCTTGTTCCTCTAAGAATACAAAAAATTCATGTAGATCTCGGGTATAATTTTCAATCGTATAGTGTGAACTATTTTTTTCAATTTGTAAATATTCAATGAATGATTGTAACAGACTTTCTTTATTCATAGATACACCTCTTTAAAGGCTACTAAATAGTATCACACTTATTTATTGCAAGCAAATGATTTTACAAAATTTTCACAAATTTCTGAATTGTTTGTAATGCGCGATTAGCATGTGCTTCATAGCGTTCTTTTTTAGACTTAATTCTCTCACCTAAATCCGGAAACAAACCAAAGTTTGCGTTCATTGGTTGAAACGTTTTAGCATTGGTTGATGTAATATAATGAGCCATACTCCCGATTGCTGTTTCTTGTGGAAATACAATTGGTTCTTGTTCCATAATTAATCTTGCTGCATTCATCCCAGCCAATAACCCCGAAGCAGCAGATTCTACATAACCTTCTACTCCCGTCATTTGTCCGGCAAAGAAAAGATCCTCTCGATTTTTAAATTGATATGTCGGCTTTAACACTTTTGGTGAATTGATAAAAGTATTACGATGCATCACACCATAGCGAACAATTTCAACATTCTCAAGCCCCGGGATTAACCGAAAAACGCTCTTTTGAGCTCCCCATTTAAGATGAGTTTGAAAACCTACTAAATTGTACAGTGTACCAGCAGAATCATCCTGCCTTAATTGCACCACAGCAAACGGGCGTTTCCCTGTTTTTGGATCCTCCAGACCTACTGGCTTCATTGGTCCAAATAACATCGTTTTCTTACCACGCGCAGCCATTACTTCTATAGGCATGCAACCTTCAAAGAAAATTTCTTTTTCAAATTCCTTAATTGGTGCTGTTTCAGCTGTAATTAACGCTTCATAAAAACGCTCAAATTCCTCTTCTGTCATTGGACAATTTAAATAAGCGGCTTCACCTTTGTCATAGCGCGACTTTAGATAGACCTTATTCATATCAATACTATCTTTTTCAACAATCGGTGCAGCTGCATCATAGAAGTAAAAATATTCTTCCTCCATGATTTCCTTTAAACTATCCGCTAACGCTTGACTTGTAAGGGGACCTGTTGCTATTACTGTAGGTCCTTCTGGGATTTCTGTAACCTCTTCATTTACAACAGTTACATTTGGATGGTTTTTCACAAGATCTGTCACTCGAGCCGCAAATTCATGACGATCAACTGCAAGTGCACCACCAGCTGGAACAGCACATGCATCTGCTGCACCTATAATGACTGAATCTAATATCCGCATTTCTTCCTTTAATACACCTACAGCATTTGTCAGTGCATTACCGCGAAGTGAGTTAGAACAAACAAGCTCAGCAAATTGATCAGTATGATGTGCTGGAGTTTGTTTAACAGGACGCATTTCAAATAAACGTACTTGTATGCCGCGTTTTGCAATTTGCCAAGCTGCCTCACTACCAGCAAGTCCTGCACCAATTACATTGACTATTGCTTCTTTCATTTTACGAACCTCCATATAAAGATATGTTAAAGAAAACGATTATCAACTAAGGACAAACTTCCCCTTTTACATTTAAATCGTTTCGTGTAATTATTCACAAACACAATAAAAAGCAGAGGGCAAATCATTATGTAATCATTTCTAATTACCCCTCAAGTCAAATACTTCATGTACTCTATCAATCACAGCTATACATTATAGCCCTAATTGAGAAGATTTGTCCATTGCATTTTACCCTACATTTCAGAAATAACAAAATTTTTATACTCAGCGCTTTTGTTTTTATCACAACAAAGGTGGGCTTTTGCCCACCTTTGTTGTGATAAAAAAGGATAAAAGCTTTGATTCACACTAGCTAATGGCTACATGCCCACATGACATATTAGTACAGTCTGGTCTTTGTACATAAAAGAAACTTGAAACTTTAGCTGGCTAAAAAGTCTTCCGCTATTCTCTGTCTAGCTCCACCGGCTAGCTTGCTGTGAAAAAGATAAAAGCCCTCGAAAGGCAAAAAGCGCCTTCCGGGTCTTTTCCTATTTTCTTCACAAGCTGACCAAGCCGGTTCCGCTTTTCTATCAACTCTGCGGTTCTTCTTTGTAATCACAGTTTACACATTGAACTTGAATCCCTTTTTTCAACTTTTTCTCTACGAGATTGCCTTCACATTTAGGGCAGCTTCTTGGCAATGGCTTATCCCAAGAAATAAAATCACAACTTGGATATTGGTCGCAGCCATAGAAAAGACGATGTTTTTTACTTTTTCGTTCAATAATTTCGCCTTCTTTACATTTTGGACATTTCACACCAATTTCTTTGACAATTGGTTTCGTATTACGGCAATCTGGGAAATTGCTACATGCCATAAACTTTCCATAACGACCCATTTTAAATACCATTGGATGACCACATTCCTCACAATCAACACCTGCTGGTTCATCCTTAATTTCAACTTTCTCCATTTCTACTTCCGCTTTAGCAAGCTCGATAGAGAAATCTTGATAAAATCCATCAATTACCTTAATCCATTCTACCTTTCCTTCTTCAACACTATCAAACTGTTGTTCCATTTTAGCTGTAAATTCGGTATCAATAATTTCCGGGAAAAATTCACGAATTAATTCTAGGACAATTTCACCAAGCTCTGTTGGAACAAATCGTTTATTATCCAAGGTTACATATCCTCTTTTTTGAATAGTATCAAGAGTCGGAGCATATGTAGATGGTCGACCAATCCCAAGTTCCTCTAGAGTTTTTACTAGTCTCGCCTCTGTATAGCGTGGTGGTGGCTGGGTGAAATGCTGTTTAGGATCCACATCCTTTGAAAAGCATTTGTCACCTTTATCGATTTCCGGAAGAATATTTTCTTTTTCTTCAACTGAATCATCTGTGCCTTCTACATAAACTTTCATAAAACCAGGAAATTTAATTTTCGAACCAGTAGCACGGAATACAACAGATCCATTTACGAGGTCAATGCTCATGGTATCCATTACTGCGGAAGCCATTTGACTAGCGACGAACCGCTCCCAAATTAATTTATACAAACGGAATTGATCTCTAGAAAGAAATTCTTTTACTGAGCTTGGTTCACGCATAACACTCGTTGGCCGCACACCTTCATGGGCATCCTGTGCGTTCGTTTGTTTCTTTTCCTTACGCTGTTCAGTCAGTAAAAACTCCTTTCCGTATGCGTTTTCAATATAAGAAATTGCTTCAGCTTTTGCTATGTCGGAAATACGGGTTGAATCTGTTCTCATATAGGTGATTAAGCCTACTGTTCCTTCTTTTCCTAGTTCGATTCCTTCATATAATTGCTGAGCTAGCATCATCGTTTTCTTTGCTCGAAAATTTAATTTACGAGCAGCTTCTTGTTGTAAAGAAGAAGTGATAAATGGCGCTGCAGGATTTCGCTTACGCTCCTTTTTTGTCACATTAGAAACTTGAAACTCACTACCGTTTAAGCTAGAGAGAACTTTTTTTACATCTTCTTCGCTTTTTAATTCAGCTCGATCTCCATTTATGCTAAAAAATGTCCCTTCAAATTGTTCTTGTCCTTTTACAAAATCAGCTTTAATGGTCCAATATTCTTCAGGAATAAAAGCTTTAATTTCATTTTCTCTATCAATAATCATACGAACAGCTACCGACTGTACGCGACCAGCACTTAATCCCTTTTTCACTTTTTTCCAAAGTAGCGGACTAATATTATAGCCCACCAAGCGGTCTAACACACGTCTCGCTTGTTGGGCATCAACCAAACTCATATTAATAGGTCTTGGTGATTTAAACGATTCTTTAATAGCATCCTTAGTAATTTCATTAAAAACAACACGACAATCCGATGTTACATCGACATTAAGACTATGGGCTAAATGCCACGCAATAGCCTCTCCTTCTCTGTCGGGATCGGCCGCGAGATAGATTTTTTTTGCTTTTTTGGCAGCAGTTTTTAAATCCTTTAATACAGGGCCTTTTCCACGAATGGTAATATATTTAGGCTCATAGTCATGCTCGACATCTACACCCATTTGACTTTTAGGTAAATCCCGAACATGTCCCATAGAGGCTTTTACTTTATATTTTTTTCCTAAATAACGCTCAATCGTCTTCGCCTTTGCCGGCGATTCGACTATTACTAAATATTCTGACATTAAACAAGTCCTCCTCAAAGAGGTATTATAAATCTTCACTATTATTAATCATACAAAAATCATTTGTCAATATTTCTTTCTATATCTTTATAGGTCACTGTTGCAAAACTTATAACAGTTTTACAAAGATTTCAACTATTTAGTTGTAAAATTCAAAAAATTTTCTTATTTTTCAATTTACCTTTTAGTTGGCCATGTTATACAACTCTGATAATTTTTGGTTCATTTCTGCTCTGACGAAATGAAACGAAGAAGAGAGCTAGCTTTCTTTCTCATTTTATTTATCAGAGCGACTCTTCAGCTATGCTGAAAGACGTGTGAGACCATGGTCTCACACGAATGAGCCAAAAACAACAATATTGTTTAACATAGATTTATCTTTAGAATACTGTATTGCACAATCCTTTTGTTACATTATCATTTTATAAGGCTATTATAAAATGACGATTTATACTCATTTTCAATATCAGCAGCTGATAGGACTAGCTTTGCCCCATCCTGAATTAATAGATTTGTCCCTACTGAATGCGTACTACCAATATTTCCAGGTAATGCAAAAACATCTCTCCCTTGTTCAATTGCTGCCTGTGCAGTTATAAGTGTACCACTTCTTTCCTTAGCTTCAACAACAAATAATCCTTTAGACAAGCCACTTATCATTCGATTTCGCATTGGAAACATCCATGGTTCTGCACGTCTGGTAGGTGGAATCTCTGAAACTAGCAAACCCTCTTTCATCATAGTCATTGCGAGCTGCAGATTGCTTTTCGGATAAATATTTAGCAATCCACCACCTAGTACACCAATCGTTTGCCCCCCTCTACTCAGGGTAATATGGTGTGCTGCTGCATCAATCCCCTCAGCAACCCCACTAATAATCGTAAAATTCATTTCGACAAGTGGTGGTAAAATCGTCTTTAACGCTTCGAGTCCATACGTTGTAGGCTTTCTTGCACCTACAACAGCCAATGGTTTCATCTGGTTCAACAGTTCTTTCTTTCCTTTTATATATAGAACCCAGGGTGGATCAAAAATTTGTTTTAATAGATTCGGATACTCTGCTTCAAAAATAGTTAAACAATAGATTTGATTATTATCATATTGCTTTATTTTTTCTAAAATATCAATGGAATGTAAGTCGTGGAGAAAAAGTTGTAGCTTGGTAGCAGGAAGCGGTACAATTTCTTTCCATTCAGAATACGATTTAGTAAAAAGTGAGGTTAGCTGTGGATCATTCTTCATAATGACTTGCATGGTTTTCCAACCAACACTGCGGCAATGATGGAGAAGGATTAACTTTTCTTTGAGATTCAATGGATACACTCCTTACGGGGAATTTAGAGGATTAGGAAGAAAGTCGACTGCTAAAGCGCTTCGCACGTTAAACAAGTCGACTTACTATTAGTTTAATTTGTTTTACTAACTTCGTAAATGCCTTTTTCCTTTAAAACGGAAATTAATGTTTCGCCAATCACTGATGGAGTGTCTGCGACTTTAATTCCACATTCATTCATAACTCGGATTTTTTCGTCGGCAGTACCTTGACCACCTGATATAATAGCCCCTGCATGGCCCATTCTTTTTCCAGGTGGAGCTGTTCTACCTCCGATAAAACCAACAACAGGTTTTGTCATATTAGCTTGTACCCAACGCGCTGCTTCCTCTTCTGCATTTCCACCAATTTCACCAATCATAATCACTGCATATGTCTCTGGATCTTCATTGAATGCTTGTAATACATCAATAAAATTGGTGCCGTTTACTGGATCGCCTCCGATTCCAACAGCTGATGTTTGACCTATTCCAGCCTGTGTTAATTGATGAACTGCTTCATATGTCAACGTTCCAGAACGGGAAACGACCCCTATATGACCTTTTGTATGAATATAACCTGGCATAATCCCAATTTTGCACTCATCCGCTGTAATGACTCCAGGACAGTTAGGCCCTATTAAACGAGTCTTTTTCCCTTCTAAATAACGCTTTACTTTTACCATATCTAAAACTGGAATATGTTCAGTAATACAAATCACTAAGTCTAGCTCAGCATCTGCTGCTTCTATAATGGCATCTGCAGCAAACGGAGCTGGAACATAGATAACGGAAGCATTCGCACCTGTTTTTTCTACAGCTTCTGAAACCGTATTATACACCGGTACACCTTCTATTTCTGCACCACCTTTTCCTGGTGTTACCCCTGCGACGATTTTGGTACCATATTCTAGCATTTGTTTTGTATGAAAGGTTGCAGTAGAACCTGTAATCCCTTGAACAATAACCTTAGTATCTTTATTAATATAAACTCCCATTCCGTTCCCTCCTTTGTCTTCTATGCTTTAGCCTATTAGTGAAACAATTTTTTGTGCCCCATCGGCCATTGATTCTGCTGCAGTAATATTCAATCCAGATTCTCTTAAAATCTGTTTACCAATTGCAACATTTGTTCCTTCTAAACGAACAACAAGAGGGACATCTAATCCTAGTTCTTTTGCTGCTCCCACCACTCCAGCAGCAATGATGTCACATTTCATAATTCCTCCAAAAATATTAACAAAAATCCCTTTTACTTGATGATCCGATAAGATAATTTTAAAGGCTTCTTTAACCTTCTCTTCTGTTGCACTGCCTCCAACATCTAGAAAGTTCGCTGGCTTACCATTATAATGATTGATTATATCCATCGTTGCCATCGCAAGGCCTGCCCCATTAACCATACAACCGATATTTCCATCTAAGGATACATAGCTTAGATCATATTTTGATGCTTCAATTTCTTTTGCATCTTCTTCATCTAAATCACGATAGGCTAACACGTCTTTTTGTCGATATAAAGCATTATCGTCAAAGTTTAACTTGGCATCTAATGCTAAGACGTTCCCATCACCTGTAACCACTAAAGGGTTAATTTCAACAATTGAGCAATCCTTTTCAATAAAGGCTGTATATAAATTCTGCATAAGCTTAGCTGCTTTATTTACTAAATCATTGGGAATATTGATTTGAAAAGCAATTCGTCTTGCCTGGAAAGGGGCTAATCCAATAACCGGATCGATGTATTCTTTAAAGATTTTTTCTGGGGTACGCGCGGCAACTTCCTCAATTTCAGTTCCACCCTCTTCAGAAGCCATTAACACCACACGATTGGAGTCACGATCTAAGACAAGACCTACATAATATTCTTTCTTAATATCGCAGCCTTCTTCGATAAGTAAACGCTTAACTTCTTTTCCTGTTGGTCCTGTTTGGTGTGTAATAAGTGTTTTACCAAGAATCTCAGTTGCATATGTACGCACCTCATCCTGATTCTTAGCTACCTTTACACCGCCTGCTTTTCCCCTACCACCAGCATGGATTTGCGCTTTAACAACAACGACATCCGTCCCAAGTGATTTTGCTGCTTCAATTGCTTCGTCAACGGTATAGGCGACTTTCCCATTTGGGACAGATACCCCATATTGCCGTAAAATCTCTTTACCCTGATACTCATGGATATTCATTTGCCAATCCCCCATTTCTTTATACTAACTACCAAAAATTGTAACATACTTATTCTAATTAATTACATAAAAATGCTCTTTGAAACATTTTTTTCGGATAAAATCAGAATTATATTGCCTTTTTCTATTTCCACAATATTGTAATAAATGTAAAAAATATTGTCTACTATTTATTTTGCATACAAAAGAAAAAAACATAGCCAAAACTATGTTTTTCATTATGTCAATATATGATATTTTCATCCTGATAACCGACACTCTCTATTTTTCACGTTCACTTTATATTTCGATCAAGTTGATAAATAAAGGCAAATACCTCTGCAACCACGCTATACAATTCATCTGGAATCGCTTGGTTAATATCTAACTTTCCAAGAAGCTCAGCTAATGATGGGTCCTTTTGGACAGGTATATTTAGTTCTTTTGCTTTTTCTAATATATTTTCAGCAATGATTCCTTTTCCTTTTGCTACTACCTTTGGAGCCAGATCCTTCTCTTGATCATACTTTAAGGCAATAGCTTCAGCACGTTTATGCTCATTCATATTCGAACATCCACTCCGCTATACGAACTAGCTGTTTGATACAACAGTTGTTGTTTATTTTCGACAATTTGCTTTTTCACAGTATTCTCAAATAATATTCCTGATAATTTATAATCCATTTCCTCAAGTTTATTTCGAAGGGTATGGATGAAAGGGGCAGCCAAATCTTGAATCAATTCACTCTGTTCATTAAGTACTGAAATTTTTATGACCCGATTTTGAACTTGCATATCAATCACGGTTTCCTTTAACTGCTCCAGATCTAAATAAAATAGTATTCGACAGTAATCTGGATCAATGCTCCCATCTTTTCTTTTTCGACCACTCCATTGAAGAGTTACATCTGTTTGATAGTTTCCTATATTCAATGGTAGTGTGAGTAATAAATTTTGTATGGGACCATTTTCTTGAGATATAATTTGCTGTGCTGTAATTCGATTCACAATTTGGTCGGCTAATTCCTTCACGGTAGCTGGCTGCTGCTCATGAAGTAATGTTAGGAGCAGCGGTTTCAATGTCGTTAATTCTTCTTTTAACTGGGCGGAATTCAATGTTTTGGTATTGGCTAAAACATGTTCTAATTGTAGCCCTAAAAGTTTCGCTATATCTTTTAATTGAGCAGAGACAACAGCTGGATTCGTCATATCAGGCATTTGCGTTTCTGAAGCTAACGATTGTAAAACAGTTCGCTCATTAGGTACAATAAGCGACTCTAATACTGCTTTTAATTGAGTAGTTGTCTCTGTATTGGTAGCAGAGGTGTTGATTGTCGTTAGTAATTGTTGAAGCGTTCCATGGAAGGATTCACCCTTCGCTTGAGTAAAAAGAGCGTTAAACACATCTTCAACAAAAGGGAGTTGTTGGGTATACATCGTTTTAATTGCCATTAATCCTTCTTTAGGTGAATCAACCTGTTTCAGCCACTGCATCGCTAATTGAAATGTGTCCTTCTTAATGGGTAATTGATTTTTCATCAAAAATTCAACTAATTCTGTTGCCTCACCGCTCGCTGATCCTCCAAGATGACTGACGATTTGCTGAGCAGTCGCTGATGCCTTTCCATTCATATTGCTAGTAGCTTCCGAATCTAATACTTTTAATAAAAGATTACCTATATTCTGTTGCACTTGAAGTAAATAACGCTCACCTGTCTGCAATGGTGCGTCAACATTTGCTAATATTTTTTGATTACCAATTTGTACTTCAGCCATTTGATTTGGATACAATTTATTGATTTTTCCATAAATGATTTGTCCATTCTTAAACGTTGGATTTGAGTCAGAATTCATCTTTGTATAGTAAATTTGTTTTCCGTTCATTATCGATTGCATCCTTCTCATCTCCTTTCATTAAGTTACCCTTGATTCATCATTTCCTTAATAGGTGAAAAGCTTCTACGGTGCCAAGGCGTCAAACCATATGTATGTAATGCATCGATATGTACGCTTGTTCCATAGCCCATATTTTTTTCGAAACCATAATGCGGATATTCCTTCGCATATTCTTTCATCATTCGATCCCGTGTTACTTTTGCCACAATAGATGCTGCTGCAATAGAAATACTTTTAGCATCTCCTTTGATAATAGATTGTTGTGGAATAGGTATATCTAACTCCATTGCATCTATTAATAGATGATCTGGTTGTTGTGACAATTGTGAAACGGCTGAAATCATCGCCTTCTTCGTCGCTTGATAAATGTTGATGTCATCAATTTCATCATTGTGTATGACACCTGTTCCAATTGCAATCGCTCCATCTATTATTCTTTCATAAAATTGTTCACGTTTTGCTTCAGATAGCTTCTTAGAATCATTTATTCCTGGTAAATAAAAGGTTTCTGGTAGAATAACTGCACTAGCAACAACAGGTCCAGCCAGCGGCCCACGACCCACTTCATCTATACCAGCAATCCATGAAAACCCTTGTTGATATAATCGCTTTTCAAATTGTGACATGTTAATAAAATGTTGTCTTAATGCTTGGTCTTTTTCATAGACTCTATACCATTTATTTACTAATTCTACTACACCTTTACGGTCATCATTCTGGCACTCTGTTAAAAATGAATCATCTGGATTAGTGATTTCTTGTAATTTTAGCGAAACTTCTTTTATACTTGTTTTCATGACATCACCTGCTTTATTTATCGGCAAATTTATTTTATATAATAGCTATTACCACTAAAAAAACGGAGTAGAATGTGATAATGAGTTCATTATCAAGGGATCTAACTCCGATTTTCAAAATTATTCTTCTATATCCTCTACTCGTTCCTCACCTGGAACTTCAAAGGTTAGTGGACCCATTTTTTCAGAACGCATTTCACGAACAACGAGCTCAGCAGTCTTGTCATAATCCACTAAGCCTCCACCTGCTAAACATCCACGAAATTTCCCAACCGCATCGAAAAGCTCCACCGTATCTTCTGGAATCTCTTCTAGATTGTAGCGAGACTTAAGCCGTTCTGGATATTCCTTTTCTAAAAAACGAAGTCCATATAAAGACACCTCATGTAAGTTTAAAATCGTATCTTTAATTGCTCCCGTTAGAGCAAGTTTTAAGCCTACTTCTTGATCTTCGAATTTTGGCCATAGGATTCCTGGAGTATCAAGTAACTCCATCTCTTTTCCAACTTTAATCCATTGCTGAGATTTAGTTACTCCTGGTGTATTCCCCGTTTTCGCAATATTTTTTTTAGCTAAACGATTAATAAGTGTCGATTTCCCTGCATTTGGAATGCCAACAATCATCGCACGGATCGCACGTGGCTGTTTAACCCCTTTTGCTCTCAAACGGTCATACTTTTCTTTTAATAGCTCTTTGGCAGCAGCTGTAATTAGATGTAATCCATTTCCTGCATGTGAATTAATGGCAATGGCCGTTTTTCCCTGCGATTTGTAATAATCCAACCATTGCTTTGTTTTTATGGGGTCTGCCATATCTGCTTTATTCAATAAAATAATCCTTGGTTTATGTTGAATGATTTCATCAATCATCGGATTCCGTGATGATGCTGGAATTCTAGCATCTACCAATTCAAATACGACGTCAATTAGCTTTAATTTTTCGGTTACTTCTCGTCTTGCCTTGGCCATATGCCCTGGAAACCACTGTATTGTCAAAAATATCAACCTTCCTATTATTTCTGGGTATGGTTATAAACATCATCTATTCCACTTTCCTAACATCCTTCATTGGCCAATAGATGATATTGGTTTTTCCTAAAATTTTATCATATGAGATAACTCCAATATGACGACTATCTTTACTAAAACGACGATTGTCACCCATAACAAATAAATGATCTTTCGGTACGGTCTCCTGATCAATAATATCTTTCAAGGTGAAAGGTTCTGTTAAAGGACCACCATCTATTAGCTTTGCTTTATATTCATCCAAATAAGCCTCAGCATACGCTTTACCATTAATATAGAGGGTATCTTCCTTATATTCCACTTTATCACCTGGCAAACCTATTACACGCTTAATATATGCCTTACCCTCTGGCGCTTGAAATACAATAATATCAAACCGTTTTGGTTCACCAATTACATAGGAAAATTTATTCACAATCATACGATCGGTATCCTTCAAGGTTGGCATCATTGAAAAACCATCAACAACAATTGGAGCAAAAAAGAATTGACGAATAACTGCTACTAAAATAATAGCGATAACGAGTGCTTTTATCCATTGTCGTATTCTATCTTTCATACTAGCATCGTCACCATCCTTATTAGAAAAGCGTAAGGTACCAAAACTCCTAAATATCTTCTTATTATTACAAAAAAGGAGCCTGTTTAACAAGCTCCCTTTTGTATACTTTATTATAGTTAACCCTATGAAAACAGCAACAAGCTCGTCTTCCTGAGTTCGATAAATTAGCGACGAATTTCTTTAATACGCGCTTTTTTACCGCGAAGTTCACGTAAGTAGTAAAGTTTCGCACGACGTACTTTACCATAACGAACTACTTCTAATTTAGCAATTTTAGGTGTGTGTACTGGGAATGTACGTTCAACCCCAACACCGTATGAGATTTTACGTACAGTGAAAGTTTCACTAATTCCGCCACCACGACGTTTGATGACAACACCTTCAAACAACTGAATACGTTCGCGAGTTCCTTCAACAACCTTAACATGTACACGTACAGTGTCACCAGGACGGAACGCAGGAAGATCAGTGCGAAGTTGCGCTTGAGTAATTTCTTGAATAAGTTTTTGCATTGATTTCATCTCTCCTCATGGATGCTCTTGCAAACCCATTTTTTGTTTACAGCGGAACATCGTTATAAGACAAGGCAAATTGCCATAGTCACAAAAAACATTTTAACATATTATAAGGCTTAATACAATAGATTCATGTTTCTTTCTGTACTTGATTTAATAATTTTTTTTCAGTCTCAGAAAGAGGATATGCTTCTAAAAGATCAGGTCTACGCAACCAAGTTCGGCGCAGTGACTCCTTCAATCGCCATTCTGCAATTCTTTTATGATTGCCTGATAAAAGAGTGTCCGGAACCTTTAAGCCTCGGAAATCGGCGGGCCTAGTATAATGGGGATGTTCCAGCAGTCCGGATGAAAATGAATCTAGTACAGGTGATTCCTCATTACCTAGTACACCAGGGAGCAAACGAACCACACTATCAATCACGATCATTGCACCTAATTCTCCACCAGTTAGCACAAAATCACCTATTGAGATTTCATCTGTCACCAAATTTTCCCTAATTCGTTCATCATATCCTTCATAATGACCGCAAATGAATAATAGATGCTCCTCTTTTGCCAATTCTTCTGCCTTTTTCTGCGTATACCGTTCCCCTTGTGGACAAAGGAGAATGATACGTGGCTTAGCAGTCGCCTCATCGATTAGCGCTTCTACTGCATCGAAAATAGGTTGAGGCTGTAAAACCATTCCTGCGCCACCACCATAGGGATAATCATCAACCGTGTGATGCTTATTATCCGCATAATCACGAAAATTGGTCACATGATATTGGACAGCTTGTTTCTCCGCTGCTTTTTTTAAAATAGACGATCCAAACACACCTTCAAACATTTCAGGAAATAAGGAAAGTACATCTATTTTCATTAGTCTAATAGCCCTTCCATCGGTGTAATAATCACCTTTTGAGACTTGATATCGACTTCTTTCACAACTTGCTCAATATAAGGAATTAACACATCTTTTCCACTTGACCTTTTTACTACCCATACATCGTTTGCACCCGGTGTTAATATTTCACGAATAATCCCAACTTCTTCCCCTTCATCCGTAAATACTGTACACCCGATAATTTCATGAAAATAAAATTCGCCTTCATCTAAATCGGTTAACTGCGATTCATTTATTTTTAGAATACCATCACGTAAGGGCTCCACATCATTGACATTTGGATAGCCTTCAAAAGTCAATAGATTAAAATTCTTATGTGTACGATGTGAGGCAATTTTTAGTTCAAGCGGCTCCTTATTATCTCTAAATAAATACAAGGTATTGCCAACTTTATAGCGATCTTCAGCAAAGTCCGTTCGTGATATAACTCGAACTTCTCCTTTAATGCCATGCGTATTGACGATTTTTCCGACATTAAACCACTTTTCCATATTTCACCTCAACGAATTTCTGATACTACACCATCTTTTATGACGATTGTCCTTGTTTTCATCAGTTCTTCCCAATTTGCTCCAACCTGAACATCCACTATACTTTGTACTTCTCGCTCTTTTAATTCGCTCCCAACAGGTAATATTTCTAACTGTTCCATTTGAAATTCAAGCAGTTTAATTTTTTCCTGACGATGATTAATTTCTTTTTCAAAATGAGATTTGAGAGTCGACGGATGCATATTACGAGTTTTCTCTAGTTTTTTCAATTCAAACCGGAGTTGCTCACTTTCTTTTTGTAGTTGTAAGCGTTTGGATTTGTACTGATCAAGGAGCTTATTTTTACTGGATTCTGTTAACACTTGGTTAACCATTACATTTTGAAGAATCTTCATTCCAGCCCCCCCTATTATGTTCGATTTAAATAGATTATGTATGTATAAATATTCTTGCATTAATCCCATATGCATATAGGTGTTAAGCTAAAATTCTGCTTAATCCATTATCATGTGACGATAGGTATTATTTATTAAGTATATCGTAAAATATAAAAATATGCTCATTCAAAAACAGAAAAGGAGGGTATGAACCCTCCTATTCGGAAATCTCTAAATAGATTTTCTTTTGCTGTGAGGATCCTGCTGCATAGACTACAGTACGAATCGCTTTCGCAACACGCCCTTGTTTACCGATAACCTTCCCCATATCATCCTTATGAACGGATAATACATATACTTGGCTTTCGGCTTCTTCCCTTAAGGTTACAACTACCTTTTCAGGATGATCAACAAGTGCCGAAACAATCGTTTCAACTAAAGCTTTCATCAATCTAGTTGATTACTTGCCAAGCTTAGCATTGTGGTATTTTTCCATAATGCCTTGTTTAGAGAAAAGATTTCTAACTGTATCAGATGGTTTAGCACCAGTTTGTAACCATTTAAGAGCTAACTCTTCATTGATTTCAACTTTAGCTGGTTCAACAACTGGATTGTATGTTCCAATTATTTCGATGTAACGTCCATCACGTGGTGAACGAGAATCTGCTGCTACGATACGATAGAAAGGAGTTTTTTTAGCTCCCATACGTTTTAAACGAATTTTTACTGCCATTTTAAATAAGCACCTCCGAATAGTTTCACACAAGATAATATAATATCAAATACCCTGTATGTTGTAAAGGTTTTTTTCTTAACACTCTAAAAAACCTTACATAAAAGGAAACTTAAATCCTTTTTTCTTCCCTTTTTGCATGTTTGTCATTTGTTTCATCATTTTCTTCATATCTTCGAATTGTTTTAAAAGGCGATTCACTTCTTGGATGGTTCTACCGCTTCCTTTTGCAATTCGTTTTCGACGCGCAGCATTAATGATTTCAGGTTGTTCCTTTTCTTGCTTCGTCATCGAACGGATAATTGCCTCCACGTGGCCAATTTGCTTATCGTCCACTTGAATCTTATCCATACCTTTAATTTTATTAGCACCAGGAATCATTTTTAATAAGTCATCCAGTGGCCCCAAGTTACGTACTTGGCCGAGCTGTTCAAGGAAGTCATCAAAAGTAAAAGTAGCTGTCCGCAACTTTTTCTCTAACTCTTTCGCTTTTTCTTCATCGACATTGGCTTGTGCTTTTTCGATTAACGTTAACACATCACCCATACCAAGAATTCTCGATGCCATTCTTTCAGGATGAAACGCTTCAAGGGCATCCATTTTTTCGCCCATACCGACAAATTTAATCGGTGTATTGGTAACGGAACGAATGGAAAGCGCAGCCCCACCTCGCGTATCCCCATCAAGCTTTGTTAGTACAACACCTGTTAAACCAAGCTGTTCATTGAAGCTTTGCGCAACATTAACAGCATCTTGTCCAGTCATTGCATCAACCACTAAGAAGATTTCATCAGGCTTCGTTAATTCTTTAATATCCTTCAACTCATCCATTAACTTTTCATCAACATGAAGACGACCTGCGGTATCAATTAACACATAATCATGATGTTCTTCCTTTGCATTGGCAATGGCTTCCTTCGCAATTTCAACTGGACTGACTTGATCACCTAATGAAAATACAGGCATATCCAATTGCTTACCAAGTGTCTGTAGCTGCTTAATAGCAGCTGGACGGTATATATCCGCCGCAACAAGCAATGGCTTGCGATTGTATTTTTTTCGAAGAAGATTAGCAAGCTTACCAGTCGTGGTTGTTTTACCAGCACCTTGTAAACCTACCATCATAATGACTGTTGGGGGTTTCGATGCAACAGCAATCTTGCTTTGTTCACCGCCCATTAGCACTGTCAATTCTTCTTTAACTACTTTTATGACCTGTTGACCGGGGGTTAAGCTCTTTAGCACTTCCTGACCTACCGCACGTTCGCTTACTCGCTTCACAAACTCTTTTACTACTTTAAAGTTAACATCGGCTTCGAGAAGAGCTAAGCGTACTTCACGCATCATTTCTTTCACATCAGCTTCATTTACTTTACCTTTGCCGCGAATTTTTTGCATCGTGCTTTGCAATCGGTCGGCCAATCCTTCAAATGCCATTATTGCCGCCTCCTACTCTAACTTCTCAAACGCCTGTATAGCCTCAATAAGCTCCACTTTTGAAACGTTTTCCTGTTCAATAAGAGCTTTAAACTGGGCAATCCATTTATTGCGTTCTTGAAATTTTTGAAATAACAAAAGCTTCGCTTCGTATTCCTCGAGCATCGCTTCTGTTCTTTTTATATTGTCATATACTGCCTGTCTACTGACATCATATTCATCGGCAATTTCCCCAAGAGAGTAATCATCCAGATAATAGAGGGACATGTAGCTCTTCTGCTTCTCAGTTAACAACGATTGATAAAAATCATATAAATAATTTATTCTCGTTGTTTTATCAAGCATGTTTTTTTCGAGCATCTTGGTTACCCTCCTTGCTGTTAAGTGAAAACCCTTTACAAGTTATTAGTTTACCTGCCAACTGTAGAGATGTCAAGAGAAACTCCGTGACTTGCTCACTATTTATACAGATTTTTGCTTACTTTCTACTACCGATAAAAAATGAACATTTCGTAATTCAATAAAAAATAAAATAATTGAAGAAAGTCCCCATCTAATTAACAAAAGTTCACAATTAATTCAATCTTTAAAAATTAAAAAGTTGTCCCATTAGTCAACTAATGGGACAACCTGAATTTTAAGTAATTACATTTATTCTGCTTCAATTACATCTGCAAAAAGTCCATACACATATTTCTCAGCATCAAATTCCTGCAAATCATCCATCTTCTCTCCTAAACC
>SMEO01000076.1_pt1 | contig 21578 bp, 16 predicted proteins | sample 2456251 | NCBI WGS metagenome assembly SMEO01 (sample SAMN10132594, study PRJNA489261) | soil metagenome | isolation source: day1 control-silt loam soil ammended | place: USA | reverse complement strand
CATCACATTGTAATTCAATGACTTGTTGTTCCATTCTTGAAAGTGACAGCAATTCTTGAATGAGCATTTGAAGACGATTACTTTCATTTAAAATAATCGTCAAGAAACTTCGTAATGTATCTTCATCATGTAATGCACCATCAAGTAGTGTCTCTGAAAAACCTTTAATGGACGTAATTGGCGTTTTTAATTCATGCGATACGTTTGCTACAAAATCTTTCCGTATTTGCTCTAACCGCTTTAACTCTGTGATATCATGGAAAATTAATAAAATCCCATTCCATTCATCGTGATTACCTATGATTGGTGCACCATATACTTCAAAATGTCGGGGTTCGTTGTTTATCGGAAGCTCTATTTGACGTTTAAGACTTTTCTCTTTTCTAAATATCTCTTCAATTAGAAAAATAATTTCTTCAGATTCAATGACATCATGATACACACGAAACATAAAATGTACAGGATCCACATTGAATAATCTCTTATATTCTCGGTTGATCAAGGTAATATAACTTTTATTATCAATAAAAATAACACCGCTACCTATATTTTCAATCAACGTTTCTAATCGATCCTGATGCATTTCTCTCGAGAGCTCTGCTTCTTCCAAGTTTCGAGCTAATATATTTAAGGAAGTCGTTAACATTTTGGTTTCTAGCGAATCAGTCACACTCGTTCTCGCTCGATAGTTTCCTTGTGCAAGTTCAATAGCTGTCATTGTTGCCGCTTCAATCGGTCTCATGTATCTCTTTGTAATCGTGCTACCAATTATTAAAATAAAAATGAGAGTCACACCTAAACCAGTGATTAGAATTAGCCACATTTGCTTATTCCACTGCTCTATTGCAGCAATCTTACTACTATGTACGACAAAGCCTTCTATTTCTCCATCTTTTTTAATAGTCTGCCAATAATAATGGAGTGCAGGTTCTTCATCAGCCTCTTCATATCCCGCGTCATTTTTTAATCCCTTTTCTAATGTGATTTTTCGCAATACTTTGTAATGACGACTTGGTTGGGTTATCTGCAACTCATTGGAATCATACAAAATATTCCCTTCATCCGAAAGAATCGTTACATTAGAATCCATTAGTGGCTTTAAATCCTCTATTTTATTATTTTTCAAAAACAAACCTATTCCACCACGAATTTGAATATAGTGTGAGATAAACTCAGTTTCTTTTTGTACTTGGTTATTAAATGTTTTCATATAAGAGGTTTTAAACAAACTTCCTAAGAGAACACCAAGTACAATTAAAACAATCATGATGATGAAAGTAAACGAAATGAAGAGCTTCTTGCGATAGGTCATCATTCTCATTCTTGTTTAGGCTCCTCCAATTTATAGCCATGACCACGTATTGTTTTTATATAAAGAGGTTTTCTAGTATCTGTTTCAATTTTTTCACGTAAATGGCTAATATGGACATCAACAATACGCGAATCACCAACGAAATCATAGTTCCAAACTGCACTCAATAATTGATCTCTTGTTAAGACTCTTCCTTTATTTTTTGCTAAATAAACAAGTAATTCAAATTCTTTTGGTGTAAGTTCGAGTAATTCTTCATTAAAAAAAGCTTCGTAACGATCTGGGTATACCTTCAATCCACCTATAATAATGGAAGATTGCTGATCATCTGTTTGTTCAGGTTCAGAAACATTCACAGTTTGTTGTGATCGACGAAGAATCGCTTTAATACGAGCGACTACTTCTCGAGGACTAAAAGGCTTAGTCAGATAATCGTCCGCTCCTAGTTCAAGACCGAGTACTTTATCAAATTCATCATCTTTAGCTGTAAGCATTAATATCGGAACATTCACCTTCAATTGGCGAAGTTGCTTACAAACTTCAAGTCCATCAAGCTTAGGCAACATTAGGTCTAGTACAAGGAGTTCTGGAGTTTCCTCAACAGCTAAGCGTAGCCCTTCTTCACCATCTAGTGCAGTAATTACTTCATAGCCTGCCTGTTCTAAATTATATTTAAGTAATGTTACAATTGATTGTTCATCATCCACTACGAGAATTCTTTTTGACATATATTCCTCCTGCGACACATTCTCATTAGATAAGAAAGCATAAACCGGACACGTTCCGTTTTCTCATCAATTTCATTTTATAATACATGCCATTATTTTGAAAGGGAAAAAGAAAAACCACCCTAGAAACAGATAGATCAGAATGGCCGAAGCCATTGCCTACTCTATCTTTTTTCATAGGGCAGTTCTTATTTTAAGTCTATCTTATTGTAAAACACCCATTACATTTTTTACTGCTTCAGCAGATGCGTCTAATTTTTCTTTTTCACCAGCAGTTAATTCAAGTTCAATGATTTTTTCGATACCATTACCACCTAGGATTGTTGGTACACCTAAGTAGATACCATCATATCCGTATTCTCCTTCAAGGTATGCGATTGTCGGAAGAATACGACGTTGATCTTTAAGAATAGCTTCAGCCATTTCTACTAGAGATGCAGCGGGTGCATAGTATGCACTACCATTTCCTAATAGATTAACGATTTCTCCGCCACCTGTACGAGTACGAGCAACAATTTTTTCTAAACGATCAGCAGGAATTAATGTTTCCAATGGAACTCCACCAGCATAAGAGTAGCGGGTAAGTGGTACCATAGCATCTCCGTGTCCACCAAGAACGAAACCAGTTACATCTTTAACAGATACATTTAATTCTTGAGCAACAAATGCACGGAAACGAGCTGTATCAAGCACACCTGATTGTCCGATTACACGGTTTTTCGGGAAACCAGATTCTTTGTAAACAGTATAAGTCATTGCATCAACTGGATTTGTTAATACAATGATTGTTGTATCTGGAGAATATTTAACGATATCTCGAGTAACAGCTTTCATAACTTTTTGATTAATTTGAACTAGGTCATCACGGCTCATGCCAGGTTTACGTGCAACACCAGCAGTAATAATCACTACGTCAGAATCAGCTGTATCTTCATAATTAGAAGTACCAGTGATGTTAGAATCAAATCCTTGTACCGGACTAGCTTCTAACATATCAAGAGCTTTACCCTTCGTTGGGTTTTCAGCTTGTGGAATATCGACTAATACAACATCCCCAAGTTCTTTTTGTGCTAATAAAAATGCAGTTGTAGCTCCAGTGAATCCCCCACCGATTACTGAAATCTTTTTACGTTTGGTCATGTCAATTCCCCCTTACTGAGTAACTGGTGTTTACTATTATATTAAGTTATATGTGAACACCCTTCGAAAAAGAAGCAATAATAAACGGCTACTTTTCCAAAGGGTGCTAAGTTAAAATATTTAGTTAAAATATACAGTTACTTTTCCAAAGGGTCTTCTGATAAATTAAAGGTTTTTAATTAATTCGTCAGCAAACTCAGAACATTTAACTTCTGTAGCGCCTTCCATCAGACGAGCGAAGTCATACGTAACAACTTTTGATTCAATTGTTTTTTCTACTGATTTTGTGATGCTGTCTGCAGCTTCTTTCCAGCCAAGGTGTTCAAGTAAAAGCACAGCTGAAAGAAGAACTGAAGATGGGTTTACTTTATCAAGACCAGCATATTTTGGAGCTGTTCCATGAGTTGCTTCAAAGATAGCGTGTCCAGTTACGTAGTTGATGTTAGCTCCTGGAGCGATACCAATACCACCAACTTGTGCAGCAAGTGCATCAGAAATGTAGTCACCGTTTAGGTTCATTGTTGCTACTACATCAAACTCTTTTGGACGAGTTAAGATTTGTTGTAAGAAGATATCTGCAATAGAATCTTTTACAATAATTTTGCCTTCTGCTTCTGCAGCAGCTTGTGCTTTATTAGCAGCTTCTGTACCTTCTGCTTCTTTAATTTCGTCATATTGGTTCCAAGTGAACACTTTATCAGCGAATTCTGTTTCAGCTACTTCATAGCCGTATTTTTTGAATGCGCCTTCTGTGAATTTCATGATATTCCCTTTATGAACTAAAGTTAGAGATTTACGTCCTTCTTTAATTGCATAGTTAAGTGCAGCACGAACAAGACGTTTTGTACCTTCTTCAGAAACTGGTTTAATACCAAGTCCAGAAGTTTCAGGGAAACGAATTTTCGTTACACCTAGTTCATTTTGTAAGAAGTTAAGTAACTTTTTGTTTTCTTCAGTACCAGCAGCGTATTCAATACCAGCATAGATATCTTCTGTATTTTCACGGAAAATTACCATATCTACATCTTCCGGACGTTTAATTGGTGATGGCACACCATCAAAATAGCGAACTGGACGTAAGCATACGTATAAATCTAATTGTTGACGTAATGCAACGTTCAATGAGCGGATTCCTCCACCGATTGGAGTTGTAAGAGGTCCTTTAATGGCAAGTAGATATTCGTTAATTACATCAAGAGTTTCTTGTGGAAGCCATTCGCCAGTTTGATTAAATGCTTTTTCCCCAGCAAGAACTTCTTTCCACTCGATTTTTCTTTCCCCATTGTAAGCTTTTTCTACAGCTGCATCGATTACGCGTGAAGCTGCTGCCCAAATATCAGGGCCAATTCCGTCACCTTCAATAAAAGGTACTACTGGATTGTTTGGTACGTTAAGTACTCCGTTTGTAACTGTGATTTTTTGTCCTTGTGTCATGTCGTTGATTCCTCCCGCTTCATTTCAAAGGTTAGTTGGCCCTCTTTATCTGTCGAGCCAACCAACCTTTTCTTCTCACATGTATAATTTACTACAAATTTGTCGAAATATTAACTAAAATTTTCGAAAAAGTTCAACAAATTTGAAATTATCGATTTTCAATTGGAATATATTTTTGAGTATTTGGTCCAACGTACTCTGCTCGTGGGCGGATTAAGCGATTATTAGCATATTGTTCTAAAATATGTGCAATCCAACCAGATGTACGGCTCACAGCAAAAACAGGTGTAAATAAATCATGTTCAATACCTAAGCTGTCATATACTGATGCAGAGAAAAAGTCTACGTTTGGTGGTAGATTTTTTTCACCTGTAACAATGTCATAAATTTTAATAGACATTTCATAATATTCTGGATGTCCAGTAAGTTCTGTCAATTTTTTAGACATTTCTTTAAGGTGTTTAGCACGTGGATCACCTTTACGATATACACGATGTCCAAATCCCATGATTTTTTCTTTTTTTGCCAATTTTGCACGAATATATGGTTCAGCATTATCAACAGAGCCGATTTCTGTAAGCATTTTCATGACTTGTTCATTAGCTCCACCATGTAGAGGTCCTTTTAAAGCGCCAATAGCAGATGTAATACCAGAATAAATATCAGATAAAGTAGCCACACACACACGTGCTGTGAATGTAGAAGCGTTTAATTCATGGTCAGCATGAAGGACCAATGCTTTATTGAATGCTTCTTCTTCAATTGGTGATGGTTCTTTTCCACTTAACATATATAAAAAGTTAGCAGCAAAACTCAAATCAGCTCGTGGTGCTACTGGTTCTAAACCTTTACGAACACGTGAGAATGCAGTTACAATAGTAGGTATTTTTGCTTGAATACGAATAGCCTTACGATAGTTAGCTTCATCGCTCATTACATCAGCTTCTTCATCATAAAGTGCAAGTAAAGATATTGCTGTACGTAATGCCCCCATTGGATGTACTTTATCGATTGGGTAAGTTTTAAATGAGTTAAGCAACTCTGCTGGAACTGATGCATTTTCTGCTAGTTGCTTTTTAAGTTCGTCTAATTGTGACTGATTTGGAAGTTCTTTATGCCATAATAGATAAACAACTTCCTCAAATGATGCATTTTCTGCTAAATCATCGATCGTATAACCTACATAAGTTAGCGTATCATCAATAATTGAACTAACAGATGATTCAGCTGCCACAATACCTTCTAAACCTTTTGTTGCTGTCATACAAATCTCTCCTTTTTTTAAAAATATCCCCTTTGCCCATTGCTATTAATACAAATATAAAATATAGCGCTTCCAAGAAGTTGCTTTAGAACCAATCACTTACATTTTTAGATTCAGAAATCGCCTTCCACTGAAAGCGTTGACATTAAAGACAGGATACTGAAAATTGACATGATCAGTATTTAAATTGATATAGAGAGCTATCTAAAAATCAATGTTTGATACTCTTCCTAGCGAGCGCTTGGTTAATAACTGCTCTCTGTTTCACGATACCATTATTGGCACCTTTTTTATATACTCTGCAGTTACATCTCTTATTATAAACAAAAATCACCCATTTGGAAATGAAAAGCGCTCAAATTGTGAAAATTTTATTAAATTATTACTAAAACATACATCTATTCTATTTTTTTTCGATATTTACTTGAAAGATTGAGAGTAATAATGATATTTTAATAGATTAGCACATCTATAACCCGCTATTTACTATTTCAAATAATCAAATATTTGCATGCACATATAGGCAATTCCTGCGCCGATCAAAGGACCAACAGCTACTCCTTTAAAAAGAGCTACTGCAATAATCGTACCAATCACAAGAGCTGTCGTAATATGTGGATCATGATTTAATAAGATTAATCCATTTTTAGCTAGTAACGCTACCACAATTCCAGACGCTAGTGCAATCCATGCATAGGGAGATTTAATAGCTTCACCTAATTCCTTGAAACCAATTGATCCACTTGCAATAGGGACTAGCACCGCAATCGTAATAATGGTAACTCCTAAATTAATTCCTTTTCCCTCTAGAAAGGGGAAAATTTTCGAATCAAGAGTTGTAAATTTGATGACCAATAAAAAAATAGCTGCAATTAGTAATGAAGTATTTTTACCAACCCATCCAATAAATCCAAGAAGAAGCAAAAATAAAACAGGACCCATCATCCACCTCCTTAACACACTCACATCTTGCTATAATACCATAATGCCTCACATTATGTAGGCCTATAGGATTAGGCTGGGAATATCCTTTTTTCTTTTCAGGACTTTTATTAAAATTGCTATTCCACATTGCCGTTACTTTTCAATTTCCTTATATTTGGTTACAATAAAATACAAATACTTCCACAAGGAGGGGTGAATGTGAATTTATTATATGTTTACCGTTTTATGCGATTTCTACTCGTAATAGGTATCATCTTTATTAGCGGTGCTGTTTTAATTAACATCTCTACTTATACATACCCCTTCATTATCGCAATTATCCTTGCTTTTTTAATGAATCCCCTAGTAAACTTCCTTGAAAAAAATGCACGATTTCCAAGAAGTGTTTCAGTTATATTATCTTTACTACTTATCTTTTCAATTTTAGCAGGGCTACTTATCCTTTTAATCACTGAAATTGTTTCAGGTACAAATTATTTAGCCAGTGTTATTCCTGATCATATTGAAACCTTCGTTACTTATTTCGAAAATTTCATTGCCCATACTATTATTCCTTTCTATAACGAGACAGCAACTTTGTTTAATAAATTAGATATCAGCCAACAGCAGGCCATTATTAAGAATATAAAAAATGTTGGAAATGATTTTACAGCTGATGCTAGCGATTTTATTCAGTCTTCCTTTAAAAATATTCCCGCCGTTATTGGATGGATTCCTTCTACAGCTTCTGTCCTTCTTTTTTCCTTAATGGCTACTTTTTTTATTAGCAAAGATTGGCACCGACTCGAGAGCTTAATCGAAAAATTATTGCCTGATAAAATTTTTTCTGACGGAAAAAAAGTCATGCTTGATTTAAAACAGGCTTTATTGGGATTTATAACAGCTCAATTTACATTACTTTCCTTAACTACCATTGTTATTCTTATTGGACTACTTATTTTGAGAGTGGATTATGCTATTACCATCGCTTTACTTTTTGGTTTTATTGATTTCATACCCTATGTAGGGACAGGCTCTATCTTTATTCCCTGGATTACTTATGAACTAATTACAGGTGATACGGGATTTGCTATTGGCCTTGCCGTTCTTTATATCGTTGTCATCGTCCAGCGTCAGCTAATTGAACCGAAAGTACTTTCATCCAGTATCGGCCTTGATCCGCTTGCTACACTTGTCGCATTATTTATTGGTTACAAATGGATGGGATTTTTCGGATTAATTCTTGGACCAATTATTCTCGTCATCATCAATACGCTTTATCGCGCGAACATATTTCATGAGATTTGGGCATTTATTTTAGGAAAGAATACTTGATAAATTTTTTTACTATAGTGTTTACAAAGAAATTCTGATAACATAAAAAAAGTAAGGAATTAACTCTCCGCCAAGAGTTAACCCTTACTGAAACATACATGTGAGTTACAGAATAGACATGACATTTTGTAACAAATTCATTTCAGAGAAAAGATGGAAACCAAAATTATTTTGAAGTTTGGAATTGTTCAGCTTCTGTTGAGCCAGCAAGTGCTGTTGTAGATGATGTACCACCAGATACAACTTGTGCTACTTCATCAAAGTATCCTGTTCCAACTTCACGTTGGTGACGAGTTGCTGAATATCCATCTTTTTCGCTTGCAAATTCAGCTTGTTGAAGCTCAGAATATGCAGCCATACCACGTTCTTTATATCCACGAGCAAGCTCGAACATACTGTGGTTTAGTGCATGGAAACCAGCAAGTGTAACGAATTGGAACTTATATCCTAATTTTCCGATTTCTTTTTGGTAGTTAGCAATTTCTTCATCACTTAATTTTGCTTTCCAGTTAAATGAAGGTGAACAGTTATAAGCTAGCAATTTACCAGGGAATTTCTCATGTACAGCTGCTGCAAATTTACGAGCATCTTCAAGATTTGGTTCAGATGTTTCACACCAGATAAGATCAGCATATGGTGCGTATGAAAGAGCACGTGCAATCGCTTGATCAATACCAGCTTTAGTACGGTAGAAACCTTCTGGAGTACGTTCTCCAGTCGTAAATGGCTTATCACGGTCATCGATATCATCTGTAATTAAATCTGCAGCATCCGCATCCGTACGAGCGATAAGGATTGTTGGCGTTCCCATAACGTCAGCCGCTAAACGAGCCGAAACCAAGTTACGAATCGCTGTCTGAGTAGGTAAAAGAACTTTACCACCTAAATGACCACATTTTTTCTCAGAAGAAAGTTGGTCTTCGAAATGCACGCCTGAAGCACCCGCTTCAATCATACTTTTCATTAATTCAAATACATTTAGAGCACCACCAAAGCCTGCTTCTGCATCAGCAACGATTGGTGCAAACCAATCAATATCAGTGTTTCCTTCAGAGAAAGAAATTTGATCAGCACGTTGAAGTGTTTGATTAATTCGTTTAACCACTTGTGGTACAGAGTTTGCTGGGTATAAGCTTTGGTCAGGGTACATTTGACCTGCAATGTTTGCATCAGCTGCTACTTGCCATCCACTTAAATAAATAGCTTTCAAGCCTGCTTTTACTTGTTGCATTGCTTGATTACCTGTTAAAGCACCTAGTGCGTTGATGTAATCCTCTGTTTGAAGAAGATTCCATAGTTTTTCAGAACCACGACGAGCTAATGTATGTTCAATATCAAGAGATCCTCTTAATTTAATAACTTCCTCAGCAGTATATGGACGAGTAATTCCGTTCCATCTAGCATCATTTTCCCAGCTTTGTTTTAATTGTTTCGCTCTTTCTTCTCTCATTTTATATTCCTCCTAATTATTATATAAGATTATAAAACTATTAAATTACTTGAATATTAAGATAATTTTTCATATGCTGGATTCGTTAAGAAATCAGCAAAGTCATCCGCTAAACTCAATTCTTCAAATAGCTTGGCAGCCTCGATGAAATGTTCTGATTGGAATGCTGCTTCCCCTACTTCAGCTTTAATTTTTTCTAATTCTTCTTCTTTAATCGTAAGGAATAATTCCTTCGTAATATTTCGACCATCCTCTAGAATTCCTTTTGGATGACGAATCCATTGCCATACTTGCGCTCTTGAAATTTCAGCAGTTGCTGCATCCTCCATTAAGTTATTGATTGGAGCTGCACCTCGACCACTTAACCAAGAAGCGATATATTGAATCCCCACATTCACATTTGTACGTAAACCTTCTTCTGTAATTGTACCTTCAGGAACCTGAAGTAAATCCTTCGCTTCTACATGAACATCCTCACGCTTACGATGAATTTGATTTGGTTTTTCAACAAGTAAGTCAAACACTTCTCTTGCTGTACTAACCATTCCAGGATGAGCGACCCATGTTCCGTCATGACCATCTCTTGCTTCACGCTCTTTATCTGCACGTACTTTAGCAAAAGCCTCATCATTCTTTGCTGCGTCTCCTTTAACTGGAATTTGAGCAGCCATCCCACCAATAGCTGGAGCGTTCCGTCTATGACAAGTTTTAATTGCAAGTAATGAGTAAGCTCTCATATTTGGAACAGTCATAGTCACTTGTGCACGATCTGGGAATATTACATGATCAAAGTTCCGGAATTTTTTCAAGAAACTAAATATGTAATCCCATCGTCCACAATTTAGACCTGCTGAATGTTCTTTCAATTCATACAAAATCTCATCCATTTCAAAAGCTGCAAGAATGGTTTCAATTAATACAGTTGCTTTAATTGTTCCTTGTGGTATTTGTAATTCATTTTGTGCATATACAAATACATCGTTCCATAATCTTGCTTCATGATGATTTTCAATTTTAGGAAGGTAGAAATATGGACCGCTTCCTTTTTCAATTAATGCTTTTGCATTGTGGAAAAAATATAGACCAAAGTCAAACAAACTACCTGAAATCGGTTGTCCATCTAATAGGACGTGTTTTTCTTCTAAATGCCAGCCCCTCGGTCTCACTTTAAGAACAGCTATCTTTTCATTTAATTTATATGATTTTCCATTTGGATTTTCATAGCTAATCGTTCCACGAATCGCATCACGCAAATTGATTTGACCTTCAATACAATTTGACCATGTTGGTGAGTTCGCATCTTCAAAGTCAGCCATAAATAATTTAGCTCCGGAGTTTAGAGCATTGATAATCATTTTTCTATCAACAGGTCCCGTAATTTCTACGCGTCGATCTTGTAAATCTTTAGGAATAGGATTAATTGTCCAACTACTCTCACGAACATTTCTAGTTTCATCCAAAAATGAAGGCAGCTTTCCTTGATTAATTTCGTCTTGAATGACCTTACGTTTTTCTAAAAGTTCTTTTCTTCTTGCACCGAACTTTCGCTCAAGTCCTTCGACAAATTGAAGTGCCTCCGGTGTTAAGATTTCTTCAAATCCAGCTTTCAACTCTCCAGTAACCACTAGCCCTTTTGCTTCTGTAATCATATTTTCGTCACATCCCCTCAGAATTCTCTTTGATGTTATAATACAGTTATTTGTTTATCTGTTTGTATTATATAACACATCATTATAATTTGTCACCAGTATTTTCAAAATTTTTTAAAAAATATTTAATATGTAAAACTAAGTATTAAAAAAAGAGCTACCCATAAGTTAGACTTATGAGATAGCTCTCAAATTGGTTAGATTATTTATAGCGAATGACCGTTACTTTACCACGATTCATTCTGTTTCTAATCAAGCGGATTACAAACGGTTTTAAGATATTTCTTGTAAACGGCAATAATAGAATAATACCGATGATATCCGAAATCAATCCAGGTAATACTAGAAAAACACCACCAATTAAAATACAAACTCCATCGATTATTTCATTGCCTGGCATATATCCATATTGCATTTGCTCTTGCGCTTTTCGCCAAGTTTCCATCCCTTGACGCTTTGCTAGGATCAGGCCAAGAGCACCTGTTATAAGAATTAGCAACAATGTGAACCAGACTCCTATTAAATGACCGCTTAACAACAGAACAGAAATTTCAATAGCCGGTAGCACAATGATTAACAAAAACAGATATTTCATGTCCATACCTCCAGCACATTCTATATCAATATTATACAACTACTGCTACCGACAAGCGAAAATTTCTCCTTATTAATTGTCCCTCAGTATTAGATATTGAAAGGATCAATCACCTTATCCTCAAAGAACGCTTGAATGACCGTCGTAAATCATTCCATGTCTAGCATCCACTGTGATACTTTGACCATCTTTTAAGATTGTTGTCGCACGCTCAGCACCAACAATAACAGGAATACCAAGGTTTACACCAACAACAGCAGCATGACTAGTTAAACCACCTTCTTCTGTGATTAACGCTGCACATTTTTCAATCGCTGGCATCATTTCTTTATCTGATCCAATCGTTACTAAAATGGACCCCTCTGTTACTTTCTCTAAAGCTTCAGCTGCTGTTTTAGCGATGACTACTTTTCCTCTTGCTGATTTACGTCCAATCCCCTGTGCTTTAAGTAATGAACCACCTAGCAATTGAATTTTCATTAAATTCGTTGTACCTGATTCGCCTACTGGTACCCCAGCTGTAATAACAACTAATTCACCAAGAGATACAATTCCAGTTTTTAAACTTTCATCGATTGCAGTCTGTAGCATCTCATCTGTTGTTGTTGCACCTGGTCCTAATTCTGGGTAAACGCCCCAAGTTAATGCTAATCTTCTAACCACATGTTCATGAGAAGTCACAGCAATAATCGGCGCTTTAGGGCGGTATTTAGAAATCATTTGTGCGGTATGGCCACTTTCAGTTGGTGTGATAATGGCACCTACATTCAAGTTATGGGCAGTATGAGCAACAGATGAACTGATTGCTTCTGCTACTTGATCTTTATTAATTCTACTTCTTTTTGATAAAATATCACGATAGTTAAGAGCTTCTTCCGTACGTGATGCAATATTTGCCATCGTTTGCACTGCTTCAACCGGATATAAACCTGCTGCTGTCTCTCCTGATAACATGATTGCATCTGTTCCGTCAAAAATAGCGTTAGCTACGTCACTTGCTTCCGCACGAGTTGGACGTGGGTTACGTTGCATAGAATCAAGCATTTGTGTTGCTGTAATAACTGGTTTACCTAAATTATTACATTTTTCAATTAAACTTTTTTGAACTAGAGGTACTTCTTGAGCTGGAATTTCAACACCAAGATCTCCACGAGCAACCATTAAGCCGTAAGATACTTCGAGAATTTCATCGATGCGATCCACACCTTCTTGATTCTCAATTTTAGGAATAATTTTGATTTGTGCTCCACCATTTTGCTGTAATAATTCACGTATTTCTAAAACATCAGAAGCACGGCGTACGAATGAAGCAGCGATAAAATCTACCCCTTGTTCAATACCAAAAGTAATATCGGAAGCATCCTTTTCAGTAATGGCTGGTAAATTTACTGATACACCTGGAACGTTTACGCCTTTTTTATTTTTCAATGTTCCACTATTCAAAACTTTTGTATGAATTTCTTTTGCGGCTTCATCAACTTTTACAACCTCAAGACCGATTAATCCATCATCCAACAAAATAGTTGATCCTGCAGATACATCATGGATCAATCCTTCATATGTAATCGAAAATTTTTCAGGTGTCCCTAACACCTCTGTCATAGAAATAATACAATTAGTACCTGCAACCATTTCAATTGTGCCATTTTCCATGTTATTTGTACGAATTTCCGGACCTTTAGTGTCAAGTAAAATCGCCACTTGTTTGCCTGTTTTCTTTACAGCTTCACGAATATTTTTAATTCGAGCACCATGCTCTTCATGGTCGCCATGAGAAAAGTTCAATCTTGCGACATTCATTCCACTTTCAATTAATTGAACTAATTTGTCCACGCTTTCACTTGCTGGGCCAATTGTACAAACGATTTTTGTTTTACGCATAAAGATGTTGCCTCCTTATAGTTGTTGAAACAGTTATGATCCGAGTTTAATCATTCATAAACAGGAAACTTTCCCCTTAATATGAATGATTGATTGCCTTTATATCGACAATTCAGCCGATAAATCATACATTTTCCTATCAATAATATGTTTCTTTTTTAATGCTTCCATAATGTCATAATCAACTAGTTGATTATGTTCAATTCCTACTGCTCTTCCACCCTTTCCTTCAAGCAAAAGTTCTACCGCACGGGCACCTAATCTACTTGCTAGTACTCGGTCACGGGCAGTTGGTGAACCACCACGTTGTACATGACCTAAAACAGTAACACGAGTTTCAAACCCTGTTTTCATTTCAATCTCTTTAGCAATATCGACACCACTGCCTACACCTTCAGCAACAATTATAATACTATGTTTTTTGCCTCGGTTATGACCGCGATTTAATTTCGAAATTAGCTCATCCATATTGTACTCATATTCTGGGCAAAGAATCGTTTCAGCGCCACCCGCAAGACCAGACCATAAAGCAATATCTCCGGCATCTCGTCCCATTACTTCAATCACATAAGTTCTTTCATGAGAGCTTGCTGTATCGCGAATCTTATCGATTGCATCAATAACTGTATTTAAAGCAGTATCAAAGCCAATGGTAAATTCGGTGCAAGGAATATCATTATCAATTGTGCCGGGTACTCCAATACATGGATAACCCTTTTCTGTCAACGCTTGCGCACCTCGATATGATCCGTCTCCCCCAATAATTACAATTCCTTCAATCCCTAATTTATTCAATTGCTGGATTGCTTCCAATTGTCCCTCTTCTGTTTTGAATTCCGGACAACGCGCAGTATGTAAAATAGTGCCTCCTCGATGGATGATATCGCCAACAGATCCTAATTCTAACTGTTTGATTTCTCCTTCAATTAAGCCTTGGTAACCATGATATATACCAAAAACCTCTAAATCATGAAAAATACCCTTACGAACAACTGCTCGAACTGCAGCATTCATTCCAGGAGCATCTCCTCCGCTAGTCAATACACCAATCCTTTTCATTTATGTCACCTCAACTCATGATTTAAACATGCAATTTCATAGAAGTGATCTTTTGTAAGTTAAGCTAATTGCACATCTTTAAGCGTACATGATTATTAGAAAAAAATGAAGTCTAACCCTGTAAAAAGTTATGAAATATATATGACAGATTCATAAATATTCTGTAAAAAAGATTGCTCTTTTAGAGCAATCTCTTTAGTTAATATATACATTATTTTATTAAAAAATCGTAAATCCCATTTTAAAACGAAAATACTTTTAAGCACGGCCTACAAATTAGTAAGTTGTTCTTCTGTCTTTGCTTCTTTGATTGGTTTCTTTTCAGCTTCGATAGACGAATATTGACCAATTTTCTTAAACTTAACGTATCGTTGACTGACAAGTTCTTCACTACTTAAAGGAAGTAGTTCTGAAAGCGTTTGTTGCAACACTACTTCGATTGATCCTGCTTGTTCATTCATATTATGATGAGCTCCACCCTTCACTTCGGGTATAATTCCGTCAATGACACCTAAGCGATCTAAATCAGGAGCTGTAATTTTCATTGATTCTGCAGCTTTTTTAGCTTGGGTTGCATCTTTCCATAAAATAGATGCTGCACCTTCAGGGGAAATAACCGAATATGTTGAATTCTCAAGCATATAGATTCGATCACCAACACCAAGTGCTAAAGCACCACCGCTTCCACCTTCACCAATCACAATACAGATAATCGGCACCTTTAAACCCGCCATCTCAAACAGGTTTCGGGCAATGGCCTCACTTTGGCCACGTTCCTCCGCTGCTTTACCAGGATAAGCTCCTTTTGTATCAATGAAACAAATAATCGGGCGCTTAAATTTTTCCGCTTGCTTCATTAAGCGAAGTGCCTTCCGATATCCTTCAGGATGGGGCATACCAAAGTTACGACGAATATTTTCCTTCGTATCTTTCCCTCGTTGATGACCAATAATCGTAACGGATTGACCTTTAAACTGGGCAATTCCTCCAACAATGGCTTCATCATCACCAAAACACCGATCCCCATGTAACTCAATAAAGTCTTCAAACAGTAATGAAATATAATCAAGAGTTGTAGGTCGTTCAGGATGTCTAGCTATCTGCACACGGTCCCACGGTTTTAAATTATCATAAATTTCATTTTCTAATTTTTGCAAACGTTTTTCTAAATTCTTAATTTCATCAGATAAATCGACATCAGCATTTTGTGTTAATTCTATTAATTCATCTATTTTCTTACGCAACGCGTTAACCGGTCGTTCAAATTCTAATTCATGAATCACAGAATATCACCACCCGGAGTATGAATTTTAAGAAGTGTTGTTAAAGTTTCTTTTAATTCTGTACGGTTAATGACAGCGTCTAATTGGCCATGTTTCAAAAGAAATTCTGCCGTTTGAAAATCATCAGGCAATTCTTCACGAATGGTTTGTTCTATAATTCTACGACCAGCAAACCCGATTAGTGCCCCTGGTTCAGCAAGATTGATATCGCCCAGTGAAGCAAAACTAGCCGATACGCCACCAGTCGTCGGATGGGTCATTATAGATATTATAAAACCACCTTCATCGCTAAACATTTTTAAGGCTGCACTTGTTTTGGCCATTTGCATCAAGCTTAGCACGCCTTCTTGCATACGGGCTCCACCTGAAGCGGTAAAAATAATAAACGGAATCTTAAGATTAGCCGCTCTTTCAATAGCTCGTGTAATTTTTTCTCCGACAACAGAACCCATACTCCCCATACGGAAGTTAGAATCCATAATAGCTGCTGAAACTTGATACCCATTAATGGCACCTACCCCTGTAACAACTGCTTCATTTATGTTGGCTTTTTGTCGATCCTTCTCAATCTTCTCCATGTATTCTGGAAATTCGAGTGGATTTACAGAAATCATATCTTGATCATATTCTGTAAAACTCATCTCATCAAACAAACTCTCTATTCTTTCAAATGACGACATTGGATGATGATAGTCACAGTGAAGACATACTTTCTGATTTTTAGCTAACTCTTTCGTATACATGATTTTTTTGCAGCCGGGGCATTTAGTCATTATTCCTACCGGAACATCTTCTACTCCACGGTCCGATGGAATTGTTGCATACTTTTTCTTGGATTTTGCAAAAATTTCTTTAAGCAAACTTAATCCTCCCTTTACCGCCTAGTCTATGCATCGATCTTGTCCTATACTTTATCAGAATGGTATGTTTATACTGTGAAATATCTAGTCACTCATTTTTCGACATATTTCTGATAAGCTTTGAATACGTCGCAATCATTTGACTTTCATTGCGTTTTTGCAAATATGTAAGTAAGGTCAAATATGCTTTTTTAGCAGGTTGCGCATCATATAAGATTGATTCTTTTGCATAGCTATTAACGATTCTCCAAATTCTTTCTAGCAGACGATTGCAGTTACACATAGCAACTTTCAGAAAAAAATCTTCATCGGTAAAATCTGTTTGCTTTGCCCAACTCATAAATTGATCTAGTTCATCATCAGTTGAGTGTAAAATAATAAGCCGTAAGCAATCAATTTCTAGTAAATATTTTGTTTCTGCCAGATCTTCATTCACTTTCTCATTTTGTAAAAAAAAAGTACCTAGTAGCTCTACTAATCTATGCTCCTGGAAATTCTTAATAAACGTTCCTTCCCCGCGTCTTGTTTCAATAAGCCCTAGAAGTTCTAACGCTCGTAACGCTTCACGAACGGAGGAACGTCCAACATCTAGACGCTCCGAAAGTTCCCGTTCGGATGGAATTTTATCACCTGGTAGTAAACCCTCTGTCGCAATCATATCGCGCAAACTCTCCACTACATCAAGATAAATTTTAGAAGAGTAAGATCGATCGTTCAAACCAATTACTCCTCACCTTTTCCAATAGAAGTGAGTCTACGTGTTTTTTCTTTTATTTCTTCAGGATCCACTTTGATTCTTGCTACACCTGTTTCCATTGCAGCCTTTGCTACTGCTGCTGCTACCTCTGGTGCTACTCGTTCATCAAATGGCGCAGGTATTACATAATTTTCGTTCAGTTCACTTTCTTTTATTAAACCGGCAATAGCTCGAACCGCTGCTACTTTCATCTTTTCATTAATATGGGTAGCTCGTACATCTAGAGCACCACGGAAAATACCTGGAAAAGCTAATACATTATTTACTTGATTAGGATAGTCAGAACGTCCTGTTCCGATAACTCTTGCACCAGCAGCTTTTGCATCAGCAGGAGTAATTTCTGGATCAGGATTAGCCATTGCAAAAATAATAGCATCGGTATTCATCGTCTCAACCATTTCTTTTGTTAATGCTCCAGCAGCTGAAACGCCAATAAACACATCTGCTCCATTAATAACATCTGCAAGCGTACCTGCTATTTTATCTCGATTTGTAACAAGAGCAACTTGTTCTTTAATTTCATTCATTCCATTTGGACGGCCTTCATAAATAGCACCCTTTGTATCGCACATAATGATGTCGCGAACTCCATAACTGTATAGCAATTTAATAATCGCTATCCCAGCTGCTCCAGCACCATTTGCGACTACTTTAATTTCCGACATAGATTTACCTACAAGTCGAAGTGCGTTTACTAAACCTGCGACTGTAACAATGGCCGTTCCATGCTGATCATCATGAAAAACAGGAATATTCGTTTCTTTTTTTAGTCTCTCTTCGATTTCAAAGCAGTTAGGCGCTGCAATGTCCTCTAGATTAACTCCACCAAAGGTTGGTTCAAGTAGCTTTACTGTTTCTATAATTTTATCCACATCAGTCGTTTTTAAACAAATTGGAAAAGCATCGACTCCCGCAAAGGATTTAAATAATACAGCTTTTCCTTCCATAACTGGTAATGCAGCTTCAGGACCGATATTACCTAAACCAAGAACAGCCGTACCATCAGAAACGACGGCTACTGTATTACCTTTCATTGTGTAATCATACACTGTTTCTGGTTTTTCGTAAATTTCCTTACATGGTTCAGCTACACCAGGAGAGTACGCGAGGCTCAAATCCTGCGCATTTAGAACAGGTACTTTTGCCGTTGTTTCTAGCTTTCCTTTATTTATACGATGCATATGCAATGCTTCTTCTCTTAATGTCAATATACTCACTCCTTGAACTAATTAGGCAACTATAATTAAACGAACAAAAGTGGTCAGACCACAGAGTGCTATTCATCATATTACCATATCCATTACAATTATGAATAGCTATTCTTTTTTTAGAACAACGTTCCCCATCCCAACTATTTCAATTAATCGATTCTTAAGTTGATTATTTGGATTAACCCAATCCCATAAAGATAGCTGTACATAGCGATTTTCTCGCTCGTAGTATAGCATCACTTTTGTATGGCCATGATGCTGTAATAGGATTTTTTTAATTTTTTGTAAAATGTCCTTCGTCTGAAGTTTACTTTCTATTCTTATAAATAGCGTGCCTATTTTTTCATTTGCCAGCTGTTTTGCTTCATCAAGTGAATACAATTGTTGAACATTTACTTGTGGCTTTCCATCACGTTCTTCTAAAAGACCTTGAATCATGACAATCGTGCCAGCTTGAATCGTCGTGACAAAGCTTCGGTAACCATTTGGAAAAACTACCGCATCGAGATCGCCTTCTTCATCACTTATCTTCAAAAAAGCCATTACTTCACCTTTTTTAGTCCTAATAGTCTTAACTGCAGAAATATAAGCACCTATCAATACTTTTACTTCCTTTTTGCTAACCACATCTTCAATTGACAAGCAACCAAAATGTTTGAATAGCTCTCGATAACTGCTAACGGGATGATTAGATAAATAGAGTCCGAGCACTTTTTTTTCAAAAAGCAACTTATCCTCAATACCTATAGGCTCGACTTCCACATATTTAGGCTGAAGTGAAAATTCTCCTCCAAATAAATCAAACAAATCATCATCTGGCCTCACTAAGTCCGCATGATTAAGGGCGACATCAAGACTAGCTAAAAGCGTAGCACGGTCATGCCCAAATTCATCGAAGGCACCTGAATGAACCAAAACCTCTAACACTTTTCGATTCACATTTGTTCCTGATACACGAATGCAAAAATCAAATAAATCGTTAAATTTCCGCGTTCGGCGCTCTGCAAAAATCCCCTTCAGTACAGTGCCGCCAACCCCTTTGACCGCACCAAGACCGTATCGAATTCCATCTTGGAAAACAGTAAATGAATAGGCACTAAAATTAATGGAAGGTGGATAGATTGTCATTCCACGTTTTTTAGCCTCGCTTATATATTGGGCTATTTTTTCATGATTACCAATCACCGATGTCATTAATGCAGCCATAAAATAGGCAGGGTAATGTGCTTTTAAAAAAGCTAGTTGATAAGCAATGATGCTATAAGATACCGCATGACTTCGATTAAATCCATAGTTGGCAAAGCGAATAATAACATTATATATGCTCGAAGCTATTTTGTCAGAATATTTATTCTTTTTTGCACCACTAACAAAATGATTTCTCTCTTTATCTAAAATATCCTTCTTTTTTTTAGAAACCGCTCTTCGCAGTAAATCTGCTTCTCCAAGTGAAAAACCAGCTAACTTCGAAGCGATTTGCATAATTTGTTCCTGATAAACGATGACACCATAAGTTGACTCAAGTATGTTCTTTAAATCCGGATGATGGTAATCTATCGGTGCTAATCCATGTTTCCGCTCAATAAATTGAGTAATATTTTCCATTGGACCTGGTCTATATAAAGCATTTACAGCAACAATATCTTCAAAGCAGGAAGGTTTTAATCTAGCTAATACCTTCCTTATTCCGTCCGATTCAAATTGAAAAACACCTGTCGTGTCCCCTTTACCAAACAACTCAAAAGTAGCTGCATCCTCCATTGGTATCTTGGATAGTTCAAACTTTTTACCTGTGCCTTTTTCAATATTCATTACTATATTTTCTATTAATGTTAAGTTCCGCAAACCAAGAAAATCCATCTTTAACAGACCAATTTCCTCTAGTAGATCCATTGGAAATTGCGTTAAATAAATGCCCTCATGTCCAGACTGAATGGGAATAATTTCGGTTAACATTATATCACTGATGATTACGCCAGCAGCATGCGTAGAAGTATGTCGTGGTAGCCCCTCAAGCTTCATGGCTGTTGAAAAAAGCTGTTGATAAAGAGAATTTTCTTTAACAAAGGCTTGCAATCGTTTTGACTCTTGATAAGCTTCCTGAAGCGTGATACCAAGACGGTTTGGAATCATTTTTGAGAGTGCTTCTTGCTCTTTCGTATTTAAACCGAAAACTCGACTTGTATCTCGCAACGCCGCTTTTGCTGCCATTGTCCCAAAAGTGATAATTTGTGCAACATGCAATTCCCCATATTTTTTAGCCACATAAGCAATGACTTCCTCACGGCGGTGATCTGGAAAATCAATATCAATATCAGGCATAGTAATCCGTTCCGGGTTCAAAAAGCGTTCAAATAATAATGAATGTTCAATTGGGTCAACATCGGTAATTTGAAGGACATACGCAACCATCGATCCAGCTGCTGAACCACGACCAGGTCCAGTTAAAATATGCTTAGTTCTCGCAAACTTCATAAAATCCCATACTATAAGAAAATAATCGCTAAATTTCATCCGTTTAATAACATCTAATTCATAGCGAAGACGTTCCTCATATGTAGAAGGTGGATTAGACTTCCTATTTTGCAGCCCTTGCCAACATAGTTCCTCCAACATATCATCACTAGTTTTACCGTCAACAGTGGGATATTTAGGAAGTAACGATTGATGCAATGGGATATCTACATTACATTGGG
>SMEO01000074.1_pt1 | contig 22136 bp, 20 predicted proteins | sample 2456251 | NCBI WGS metagenome assembly SMEO01 (sample SAMN10132594, study PRJNA489261) | soil metagenome | isolation source: day1 control-silt loam soil ammended | place: USA | reverse complement strand
TCTGCATAATGTAGTTGAAAAGAAGAAAAATATTGGCTGACCTTTAACAAAGGAGAAGATAAATTTGCCTAACGTTATGCATTTAAATTTAAGACTTGACCCCACTCAATATATTCCACAGATTCGAGAAGTTCCAGGTTATGATTATATTCATTTGATCCGACAACCTAAGTACATGGTAAATCTCTCACTTTTAAATGAGAAGGTTTACTATCTTAATGAGATTTTCTCACCAAAAGAATATGTAGAAAAAAATAAGATTTCCCTCTTACATGCTCATCATGGTCAATTAGGGATCTTATTACTACCCTTTAAAGAAAAAACAAATCTTCCTTTGGTGACTAGTATTCGAGGGAGAGATGCCACTCTTGCCAAGCAGCCCATTGGCTATTTAGAAAACATGAAAATGCTTTTTGATCAAGGCGAGCTTTTTTTCCCCGTTTGTCATTATTTAGCGGAAAAGATTATTGCTTGGGGCTGTCCTTCAGAAAAAATCAGGGTATTATATGGCGGTGTTGACCTTAACCAATTCATGTACCGACCTCCGAATAAACGGAACTCTCAAAATATTATTTCTATAGGAAGATTGGTAGAAAAAAAAGGGCACCATATATTGATGCAAGCGTTTCATAAAATAAAAGATAAATTTCCAAATGCCACCCTGACCATTATCGGAAGAGGCGAAATGGAAGAGTATATCAAATCTTTGGCCAATCAACTTAATTTAGGAGATTCTTTTCGATTTGTAAATCACCTTCCTAAAGACAAAATACACGAACAAATGGACAATGCAGATTTATTTTGCGCAGCTAGCTTAGAAGCGTCTGATGGAGATGTAGAAGGAATTCCGAATACATTAAAAGAAGCTATGGCGACAGGTATACCTGTTATCTCGACCTTTCATGCCGGAATTCCTGAATTAGTAACAAACAACAAAGATGGAGTATTAGTGAAGGAAAACAACATAGATGAACTTGCAGATGCTCTTGAATTCATGCTAAATAACAGGAATTTATGGGAAACATTCACAGTATCTGCACGTCAAAAAGTTGAACAATACTTCAATCTTACTCAGCAGCTTCAACAGCAAGCTAAATATTACGATAAACTGTTAGGAGGTTGATTATGGAGGATTTTAAATCAATTACTGTAACAAAAGGTCAAAAAGCTTTAGAGATTCATAACCCCACGAACTATCCGCTGATTGGTCAAGGGACTCAAGGTGCAGTATTTAGACTTTCGGAAGATCAATGTGTAAAAATCTATTCAGATCCTGTACAAGCAAAAATGGAAAACGAAGCCCTTCAAGCTGGGCAACATTTGCCCTTTATGCCTAAAGTATATGAGTCAGGACCTAATTATGTAGTCATGGAATATTTTAATGCTCCAACTTTAAAAGAATATCTTAGAAATTGTACGTATATACCAGAATCGATTGCAAAGAAACTTCTATATATATTAAAGGAATTAAAAACAGCAAATTTCACCATGATTGATGCCCCTCTACGACATATTTTTGTAGTTGATAATGAAGAACTTAAAGTAGTTGACCATGTAAATGGTTTTAAAAGAATTCATCCTGTACCGTTAAAGTTATTAAGAGATTTAAAAATAATCCTTTTAAAAGAATCATTTTTAATACAGGTTAAAAAACTAGAGCCAGACACTTACAAAGAGTGGGAAAATTTTTTCAATCATAACAAATTTGATTTTAGAAACATTCCCGTAGCCTCTGGAGGGCAAGGGAAAGGAGTAAAAGTGGATAGCTCCATTACACAAACATTAATTGGAAGTGGGCATCAAGGTGCTGTTTATCGACTGTCCGACGATCAATGCGTTAAAATCTATGGGAAAATGAATCATGCAGAACAAGAAAAAGAGGTCCTTTTATCCAGCCAAGACTTATCGTTTATACCGAAAGTCTTTGAAACAGGATCAAATTATATTGTGATGGAATATCTATTAGGACCCGATTTAAATACCTATCTAAAAAAACAATCTGAACTTTCAGAGGATATAGCAAGACGATTATTTTATATTTTAACAACCATGAAAAAATCCGGTTTTAAACAAATTGATGCACCACTACGTCATATTATTATAACGAAAGATGGTTTTAAATTAGTCGACCATGTGTACTCGTTTTCACGCGAACAAAATCAACCTCTCGAATTATTTGAAAATCTTCTCCAATTAAATTTTCTAGACTCTTTTCTAGAACAAATTATGGAGCTAGATCTTAAAACGTATGTTGAATGGACAAAACCATCCATTTTATAATATGTATAAGTTGATTCTATAAAGATAGAATAAGACGTCCTAACCCGTTCGAAAACGGATTGAGACGTCTTTTTTATCGATCATTAATTAATTGATACGATTTTTACTTGCATTTCGCCACCTGGCGTTTGAACCGTTACTTGGTCTCCCACTTTTTTACCGATTAAACTTTGAGCAATTGGAGAATCATTAGAAATTTTTCCTTCAAACGGATCTGCTTCAGCACTACCTACTATTGTATACGTTTCTTCTTCTCCATTAGGAAGTTCAACGAATGTTACTGACTTACCAAGGGAAACTGTATCTGAAACTAAATCACTTTCTTCGATAATTTTCGCATTGCGAATCATATTTTCTAACGTTGTAATTCTACCTTCCACAAATGCTTGCTCATCCTTTGCAGAATCGTACTCGGAATTTTCAGAAAGATCTCCAAAGCTACGTGCAATTTTAATTCTTTCTACAACTTCTTTACGTTTCACCGTCTTTAATTGTTCAAGTTCTTGTTCAAGTTTTTCTTTACCAGCTTTTGTCATTGGGAATACTTTTTCGATAGCCAAAATCCTTCACTCCTTAAAATTCACACGGTAAAAAAAAACCGCGATAGTATGTAGTCTTACCCTGGAAAACTTGCCCCAAATATGTACAAGTGCGCGACCTTCTAACAAGGTCGCGCTTTAAACTAGGTGCTCCTAGTATAATTAATGACTGCTCAAAGGCAGTCGCCCATTTCACTGTCTTAAGATAGAGTATGACTTCTTTCCTGATTTGTCTAGTCCTTTTGCGAAAAAAGTACCTAATTGAAAAAAATCACTTATCTTTATTTATGTTATGTTATTACAAAATAGACGTTTCTACAAGAACTATTCGATTATAAATTCTCTTTACGCATCATATTGTTCACAAATACAGGATGGTCGACTTTAATTCGGACAATTTGTAATGGATGACGAGCTGCATCTAACTCATTACCTTCCTCATCTAATATCACGCCAACCTTTTGCTTGAAGTTTTCAATTTCAGGACCGAAAAATTCCACTTCATAACCTGGTTTAAAATAGTTTCGTTGTTGTAAGGTTGCTATTTGTGTTTCAGCATCATAATCTAACACTAGTCCCGCAAAGTCATATTTAGGCTTTGTGCTATGATTCCCAAATAATTGTTGTTTATACCCCGGGATATTTCCCTCCATAAAAGCAGGAGCGGTCGGACGGTTAGCACATTTAGCTAATTCCTCTACCCATTCTTGCTTAATCGTGAAGTTAGCAGGATCCGCACAATAGGCATCAATCACTTTACGATACACACTAATAACAGTAGCAATATAATGGATTGATTTCATCCGACCTTCTACTTTTAAGCTATCCACACCAATCTCAATCATTCTTGGTAATGATTCAAGCAGCTTTAAATCTTTCGGACTCATCGCAAACGGAGCATCCTGTTCACCTGTGAGAGCATGTTCACCGTCTTGATTTAATTCATATAAATCATAATCCCAACGACATGATTGACAACAGCCACCACGATTCGAATCACGAGCGGTCATATGATTGGAAAGCGTACAACGACCTGAATAAGCAATACACATTGCTCCATGTACAAATGATTCAATTTCAATATCTACATTTTCCTTCATCAATTGAATTTCATCTGCGCTCGTTTCACGTGCTAATACGACACGTTCTGCTCCTTCTTCTTTCCAATACTGAACCGTTTTCCAGTTTGATATCGATTGCTGAGTACTCAAATGGATTTCAATTTCTGGAGCAATACGACGACAAGTTTCAATAATTAAAGGGTCAGCCACGATAATACCTTGAATTCCCGTTCCTTTTAAGCCAGTTATATATTCTTCTAAACCAGCAATATTTTCATTATGGGCAATAATATTTGTTGTTACATAGACTTTTGCACCATACTTTTTAGCAAACTCCACGCCTTCTTTTATTTCTTCAAGTGAAAAGTTATCTGCGTTAGAACGCAAGCCATACTCTTGTCCACCGATAAAAACAGCATCAGCACCGTAATGAACGGCAATTTTTAATTTTTCTAAGTTTCCTGCAGGTGCAAGCAACTCTGGTTTTTTAACAATCACTCTTTTTCCATCGACAATCTTGGAAATTTTATCAGCAATAGCGTTCAAGGCTATTCCTCCTTATTATTAGAAAAGCATAAGCGCCTTGATCAGTAGGCGAATAGCTAAACATCTGTACTCATCAAAAATGTAATTACTGATTATAGTAGCGATACTCAAGGCACCCCGTTATATTTACACTTTTTTATTCTTTTAATAGACCGATTCTTTAAAGAAAAACCCTGTATCTAATTTGCGATGTTCTGGTTGAATGGCTTCTATTTTTGCATAAAGCTCATCTTTTACATCCTCATAGCGATCTGGATCTTCAACACATAAATCAATCGCTTGGCGGTATAATTTCGTTGTTTCAATAATATATTCAGGCGTATTCAAAATCCCGTCAATTTTAAAGGAATCAATACCTGCTTCAACTAATTCCTGAAGTTCGTCAATTATACACATATCATTTGGACTCATAATATGTGTACCGTTCTCATCCTCAAAAATTGGGTATTTATTATCTCGTTCTTTATCATGTAAGAACATATTTCTTTGTTGCTTCACATTTTCTATTTTTAATGTTTTTCCTTGATATTCAAAATAATTTCCTAACAAAGAACGTTTAGATTGAAACATACATGTCATTCCATGGACTTGAACTTCAATCTCCACTTCAGCATGTTCTTTCATTTCAATCACTTCATCCATACTAATTTCCCTTGCAGCTACAGTTCTTACTGAGCCGCGACGTCCCCAATAATTTGCTGTATACCAGTTTGTAGCTAGCATTTCTTGATTCCAATGTAGCGGCATATCAGGAGCTGCAACGCGTACGGCCATTAACACAGAAGGATCTCCCCAAATGATTCGATCAGCACCTGCTTCTTTTAGAAAAGTAATATACTCTTCTAATTCATCCACTTTATCATTATGAAAAAGGGCGTTCATCGATACATATACTTTTTTGTTAGCTTTGTGTGCTATTTCTATTGCTTCCTTCACAGCTTCCCGCGTAAATTCTCCTGGTAAGCGAAGGGCATAACGTTGTTCACCAATAACGAAGGCATCTGCACCTGCGTCAATCAGTGGTTGCATATCCGCTATGCTTGTTGGAGTTACGAGCAATTCAGGCTTTTTCACTTTGTTCACCTCTATGTTTACTAATCGCTATCCCATCACCAATTGGTAAAATGACTGTGTCAAATTTCTGATGACTTAATAACCATTGATTAAAATTTTGAATTCTTTTAATGAGTCCTCGTTTTCGTCTAGGCGTAATTGTAGCCAAATCTTCAGCAACTAAACCTTTAAACAATACATTATCGGTAATGATTATACCATCATTACTTAATAATGGTTCATATACCTCAAAAAAACGACGATATTGTCCTTTTGCTGCATCAACAAAAATCAAATCAAATGGACCATAATCTTTTACATAATCAAAAGCTTCTAAAGCATCTGATTCTATTAAAGTAATACGATCTTTAAAGCCCGATTTATTAAAATTTTCTTTTGCAGTTTCAATCCGTTTCTCAATTCGTTCGATTGTTACAATCCGTGCATTTGGTAGAGTTTCTGCCATGCGAATAGCTGAATATCCTATCGCAGTCCCTAATTCTAATATAGTACGAGGACGATGTATCCTTAAGAACTGTAGTAATATTTCTATCCCTTCAGGTTCCATAATTGGAACATGTTCTTTTTCAGCATATTCCTCTATCTCTCGTAACAAACCGGTCCGCTCTGGGATTAACGATTGAAGATAATTTTCTATTTTTCCGTTCAAGGTTACTTCCTCCATTTAAAAGCGAAACTCACATTCAGCGAAGAATAATACTCTTCAGCTCTTATGATAAAAACTTCATATTTTCTTATCTTCATCAGAAAAACTCGGCAGCTGCCGAGCCTGAAAAGTAACTGTGATTTTTTTCACTTTTTCTATTCTAACATAAAAACAAGGGGAAAGTGAATAATTCGCCCCTTGGTAGATTCATGTCATGCCTACTAATTATTAGTAATATGTTCAGCCTTCTTTGTATTATGCTCTGCTAAAGTTTGTGAATATAACACATCTCCCTCTGGAGTTGCTAAAAAATACAGATATTTTGTCTTTTCTGGTTCAAGAGCTGCTTTAATCGACGCATTACCAGCATTAGCAATTGGTCCAGGAGGTAAACCTTGATATTTATACGTATTATATGGAGAATTAATGTCTAAATCCTTATAATACACACGTTCACTGTGTTCGCCTTTTGCATAAAGTACAGTTGGATCTGTTTGCAATGGCATTCCTTCCTCTAACCGATTGTAAAATACAGAAGCGATTTTATTACGATCCACTTTTTCTGTTGCTTCTTCCTCTAAAAGAGAGGCCATGGTCAAAAGCTTATGAGGAGTAAACTCTTGCTCCGTCATTTGTGCTTCATATTCTTGTAGCACTTTTTCCGTTTGCTTCAGCATTGCAGTAACGATCGTTTGTAATGAAGGTTGTTCTTCTTCAAAGTCATATGTCGCTGGGAACAAATAACCCTCTAGTGGGTACTTAATATCTTTTTGAAGGATATCATCCGTCAAAAGAGATGGAAACTTATCTTGCATACTTTTAATAAACTTCTCATTATTTAAGGTAGAAAACACCTTTTTAGGGTTTTGATCTGTCTTTTCTGCTACTATATCAGCAATTTGAATTAACTGTTTACCTTCAGGAATCGTAATTTTCAGAGCAACTTTTCTCATCATCTTTCCTGTCTTAATGGTGTCCACAATCTCACTAAGTGTCATTGAAGGAGAAAGGGTGTACTTTCCTGCCTGAAAACCAGATTCATTACGAAATTTAATATAATATTTAAAGACATGGGCATTTTTAATAATACCTTCATCCTCTAGTAAAGTAGAAATGGTATCAACAGATGAACCTATTGGAATTTCTACCGCTTTTTCAGTATTATCATTTTTATCAGCGGGCTTTAACGCCGAATTTACATACAAATATCCAGATAACCCAACCACTACTACAATAGCAATAATTGCTAATATGATTCTTAAGACAATTTTACGAACGAGCATCGCATCTCCTTGCTGCTCTATTAATTTTTCTCTTATCTCTTCTTTTATAGATTGCTTTGATTCCAACTTCATTCCCCCTTTAGCGACAACAAAAAATAAAAGTTTACGCTATTCTACATAACCCACTCTATATTAATGACAAATACTAACAACTTTTGTCAATAGTTGATTAGAGAAGCGCAAGTTTGACCAAGTGAAAAGTCAAATGGGAGCCGGGGTGATGGACCGGCTAAGTTTACGCTATTCTATGGCGTCACCGGCTCTAGCACGTCCAGTGCGTCTGTGCTGGACAGCAACATATATCGAAAACCTTATACTTATCTTCTAAAAAAAACTGACCCCCTGTAAGAGGATCAGTTTATATCTTATTCTTCGCCTTCTTCATCCAGGAATGTATTCAACATTTCTTCAATCATATCCCATTCCTCATCTGTTTCGATAGGGGATAATTCACCATCTTCATTGTTTTCACTTGGTACGAATGAAGAAGCATGAATTTCAATTTCCTCATCATCATTATCAGAGATTGGGTAATATAAAACATATGACTTATTGAATTTTTCTGAGTCGAAAGTAAACAAAATTTCACAAAGTTGCTCGTTTCCATTTTCATCCACTACTGTAATATTTTTTTCGCCATTTTCCATTGTTTTCACCTCAAAGAGAATTTGTTTGTCTGTCTAGGAAACCTTGAAGAATCATGACAGCAGCCATCTTATCAATCACTTTTTTACGTTTACTTCGGCTCACATCTGCTTCAATAAGCACACGCTCTGCAGCCATTGTTGTTAGTCGCTCATCCCAAAGAAAGACAGGAAGTTGGAACTTTTTTTCTAAATATACGGAAAAATCTTGACTTGCCTGTCCACGTGGACCTATTGTTCCATTCATATTTTTAGGGAATCCTAGAACAATTTTTGAAACTTCATATTCTTGAATAATCTCTCCAAGACGTTTTATTCCAAAGTCTTTCGTGGCTTCATTAATTTTAATTGTTTCTATTCCTTGTGCAGTCCAACCCATGGCATCACTGACGGCAACACCAAGAGTTTTCGAACCTAAATCTAATCCCATTGTGCGCATTAGTAGTCCTCTCGATGGGTTTTTAAATACGATTTGACCAATTCTTCAATAATTTCATCACGTTCAAGCTTACGAATAAGATTCCTTGCATCATGATGCCGTGGAATGTATGCTGGATCTCCTGATAGTAAATAACCAACTATTTGATTGATTGGATTGTATCCCTTTTCTTGAAGAGCAGAATATACTTGAAATAGTACTTCTTGTACATCTCTTTCAAACGGTTCTTCAGGAAAATTGAATTTCATTGTTTTATCGAAGGAACTCATGGCCATGCACCTCTCCTCTGCGTCGAGACTTCCATAGTAATTATATTGTACAACATATCTTACCTATTATGAAAGAGAACGTACCCATTCTTCTACGTAATCAAGTGCTGCATCTAGTTTCTCGGGATCTTTCCCACCAGCTTGAGCCATATCCGGACGGCCACCACCACCGCCACCACAGCGGGTTGCTACTTCTTTAATTAATTTACCAGCGTGGAAGCCTTTATCTATATAATCCTTCGTTACACCAGCAATTAAGTTTACTTTATCGCCCTGTGCTGATCCAAGAACAAGAATTACTGGATCTAATTTTTGTTTTAAATCATCAGCCATCGCACGTAAATTATTCATATCAGTTGCCGGAACTTTAGCAACTAAAACATGAATACCGCTCACTTCTTTTACTTTTGAAACCAGATTTCCAGCCTCAATATTGCTTAATTTTGCAGATAAGCTGTCATTTTCGCGTTGCAATTCTTTTATTTCCGCTAACACAGCTTCGATACGAGCAGGAACATCTTTACTAGTTGTTTTTAATTTTGTAGCAGCTTCTTTTAAGGTATTGATTTGATCAGCCATAAGCTTGTAAGCACCAGCTCCAGTAACAGCCTCGATACGACGAGTACCTGCACCAATTCCACTTTCAGAAACAATTTTGAATAAACCAATGACCGCTGTATTTGGGACATGACAGCCACCACAAAGCTCTAAACTGTAATCGCCCATTTGAACAACACGTACGATTTTACCGTATTTTTCACCAAATAAGGCCATTGCACCCATTGCTTTCGCTTCATCAATATTTTTCAAATCAATAGACACATCTAAGCTTTGCCAAATTTTCTCGTTCACAATCGTTTCAATTTGTTCTAATTCTTCAGCTGTAATTTGACCAAAATGTGAAAAGTCAAAACGCAAACGTTCTGGCTCAACCAGTGAACCTGCTTGATTTACATGTGGCCCAAGAACATCCTTCAGTGCTCGTTGTAAAAGATGAGTCGCAGAATGGTTTTTAATAATTTGATGACGGTTGACTTCATCTACTACTGCCAACACTTTGGCATCAGCTGATAAAGTTCCGGCAGCAACAGTTACGCGATGAAGATTTTGCCCATTTGGTGCTTTTTGGACGTCTAAAACGTCTAATTTCACATCTTCACTTGAAATCGTTCCTTTATCCGCAATTTGACCGCCGCTTTCTGCGTAAAATGGCGTCTGATTCAAAATAATTTGTACTTCTTGTCCTTCATGCGCTTCGGTTATTAACTCGCCATCTTTAACAATAGCTACAACTTGAGCTTGTACTTGTAATCGATCGTACCCAACAAATTCACTGGCTACTTTTACATCACCTAAAACGCCACCTTGAATTTGCATAGAATCTACGTCTTGTCGAGCGGCCCGTGCACGTTCACGTTGCGCTTCCATTTCTTTTTCAAAGCCTTCGTGATCCACTGTCATATTTTCTTCTTCAGCATATTCTTCTGTCAATTCAATTGGAAAGCCATACGTATCATACAAACGGAATGCATCAGCACCAGGAATAACGCTTAACCCTTGTTCTTTTTCCTTATTAATTACATCATGTAAAATCGTTAATCCATCATGAAGAGTTTCATGGAAACGTTCTTCTTCATTTTTTACAACTTTAGCAATAAACTCTTTATTTGATAAAACTTCAGGATAGAAGTCTTTCATAATTTCACCGACAACAGGTACTAATTCAAACATGAATGGTTTGTTAATATTAATTTGCTTCGCATAACGTACTGCACGGCGTAATAAACGACGTAATACATAGCCACGTCCTTCATTTGATGGAAGAGCGCCGTCACCGACTGCAAAGGTTACCGTACGAATATGGTCCGCAATTACTTTAAAGGCCACATCTGTTTCTTTATTAGCCCCATATTTCACATCTGTAAATTGTTCTACTGCATGAATGATTGGCATAAACAAATCAGTATCAAAATTCGTTGGCACATTTTGAACAACAGATGCCATACGTTCAAGACCCATGCCTGTATCAATATTTTTCTTAGGCAGTGGAGTATATGTACCATCTGGGTTGTGATTGAATTGAGAGAACACTAAATTCCATACTTCTAAATGACGTTCGTTTTCGCCACCTGGATATAATTCAGGATCATTCGGATCATCACCATATTCCGGTCCACGATCATAGAAAATTTCTGTATTTGGACCACTTGGACCTTCACCAATATCCCAGAAATTCTCTTTCAAACGAATAATACGTTCCTCTGGAATACCAATTTTTTCATTCCAAATTTTATGTGCTTCGTCATCTTCTGGATGAATCGTTACAGCTAGTTTATCTTTTTCAAATCCAATCCACTTTTCATCGGTTAAAAATTCCCATGCCCAAGTTATAGCTTCTTCTTTAAAGTAGTCACCAATAGAGAAGTTACCTAACATTTCAAAGAATGTGTGATGACGTGCTGTTTTACCTACATTTTCAATATCATTTGTACGAATTGCCTTTTGTGCATTTGTGATTCTTGGATTTTCAGGTACTACACGTCCATCAAAGTATTTTTTTAATGTCGCTACACCAGAGTTAATCCAAAGTAAAGATGGATCTTCATGTGGAACAAGGGAAGCGCTTGGTTCAATGTTATGTCCTTTTTCTTTGAAAAAATCAAGATACATTTGGCGTATTTGTGCACCAGTTAAATATTTCATCTATTTTATCCTCCTTTAATTTTAGGCAACAAAAAAACCCCATCCCTAAACAGGGACGAGATTTAACTCGCGGTACCACCCTGATTATGGACACGAAAAAATGGTCCATCACCTTCAACCAGCCTTAACGCGGCATAACGGCAGGTATTAGCTGCTCTCAGGACTAGCTTTCTGCTGTTCTTCATCTAAAATCCTTTCAGCCAAGGGATTTCTCTCTAAAAGACGGACTTCAGCATACTTTATCCTTCTACGAATTATCTTATCTATTGTATTTTATTCACTACCTTTTTATTTGTCAATAAGCGGTGCTTTCTTTCTAAAGTGTACACGTGCATGAAGGATGAGCACTTTTAAGACAGCAAGTATGGGAATCGATAAAACCATTCCGACAATTCCACCCAATTCTCCACCTGCCAAAAGAGCAAGCATGATAAATAATGGATGTGTATGTAAGCTCTTGCCCACTATGAGTGGGGATAAAACATTCCCCTCCAGAAATTGCAAAACAATGACAATAATCGCAACTGTAATCACCATTTTTATTGACAACGTTGCTGCAATAATGAGCGCAGGAACCGCACCAATAATTGGTCCAAAATAGGGAATTACATTGGTAACTCCAATAATTGCCCCTAATACAAGGGGATATTTCATTCCAAACAACCAAAACAATAGAGCAGCCGTAACACCTATCGCAGCGCAAATAAGTAATTGACCACGAATATAACCACCTAGGGATGTATCCACATCTCGTAAAAAGGCACGTCCTTGTTTACGCCACTTTTTGGGTGTCATATACCAAATCATTTTTTTTAACTCCTCATAATCTTTTAACATATAAAAAGCGATAAAAGGAATTAAAGCAAATAATACCAAAAAGTCAAATGCTTTCATCACGTAATTTACCATGTTATTCAAGTAGTCATTCATTCGAATTTCAAGCTCATCTAATCCTCCTTCAATGCGTTCCTGCATACCAAACGGCCAATTGGAGGTCTGATGATGCAGCATTTCCACCCATGTCTTATATTGCTTAAACAGACTAGGAGCATTTTCAGAAAGCTCTTGAAATTGATTAATCATCGCAGGAATCCCTTTATATAAACCAAAGCCAATACCACCGAAGAAAAGCAAATAAATAATCGTTATCGATAATCCCCGCTTCATCCCTCTACGATGCAATGCTTCCACAATTGGGTGCAATAAATAACTGATAAAAGCACCGATAACAAAAGGCAAAAATATGATAGTAACAACAGAAACAACAGGCTCCCACATTGGCTTCAACTTCATAAAAATAAAAAAAACGATAAATAACAAAAATAAAAACCCAAGTCGATAAAACCATTTTAAGCGTATATCCACGTCTGCCGCCTCCATAGTTAGTGTTTGAATTGGATTACGTTTTATACATAAAAATAAAGCCCTCGCACAAAATGGCGAAGGCTAATTCTCGATTAAAGCATAGATTTTAATTTTTTCCTCATTTTTTTAATGCTTTTATTGATCGCTTTCATATTTCCCAAATTTCTTCTGGCCATCTACGGCACCTCATTTCTTTACATTGTAAAGCGACGATCATTTTCTTCAAATAAATCATCTAAGGAGCTTAGACTTCCATCCTCTTCGACCTGATGTGTCAAAATAAGATCACCCGAAACGGTCATTTCAATAAAGCAATTCCAGCAATAAAATTGATTCACACCAATTTTACCAACATCTATACTATGGCAATTAGGACATTTTATCTCCAAAATGGACACCTCACTGTTTAGATACTGAAACAATGATGGCATCCTCGCCATACACAGGAGGCTGTTCTGAAGGAATGTACGTACTTTCAGAAAAAAAACCATCCGTTGTTTCATATGCTACAATCGTGCCCATTTTTTCCATAAAACATACATCCTGAAGCAAGCCTAATTCTTCACCCTGTTCTGAAAAAAGCATTCTTCCAAGCCATGCATCCTTATTCAGCAGCATTACAGCTTCTGGAAGTGATTCTTTACATGTGTTAGTAACAATAATTCCATCAGGTCCAAAGGATGATACTTCATTTAATGCTACATAGACATTTTTATTGAATAATTTATGTTGTTGAATGACCATTCCTGTGATTGTACCCGCTTCCGATATACATAAATCATTAACCATACCAAGTTTTCGCCCGTCATTTGTGAAAACCGGTAAGCCTTTTAATAATGAAAATGTCCGCAAAGTCATTCCACCTTCCCGAACATTACTAGTATTCTACAGCACATAAAAAAGATAAGCTGAAACGTTTTCCATATCAAAAAGCCAAAGTTTTTTCCCTAATTTTGAAGCAATAAAGGTTCTTCCCAGAGGATCTCTTGATATAACAAATGAATTATAGAAAAAATTGAGTAATTCAAGAAAGTTCACATGTTAAGCGCCATGACCAACCTAGAGAGACTAATCGCTGGAGCTAGAACTTTCTATTCATCAAAAACAAAAAAGCCAGAAACCAAAGTTCCTAGCTTGCCTCACATAAAATCATACGGTGTTATACCTTCCATCCCAATCATCGGATCTGCGTTTTTAAATATGTCAAAATACGACTCATAAACAAGATCACTTGACTCCTGCTCCTGGCTTTGATTTTGTACGACCTGCGGTTGCCCAATCTCTTCACGCAATTTCTCAGACAGAGTTGTCCGCCGACGAGTTTCATCATTTCGCTCAACCCCAAGTCGAAATGCTTCTTCCTCACCGCAAATAATTAAAAAATTCTTGCTGCGTGTAATGGCTGTATACAATAAATTCCGACGTAGCATTCGATAATAACTTCGAACGACAGGTAAAATCACAATAGGAAACTCGCTTCCTTGTGATTTATGAATGGAGCAGCAATACGCATGAGTGATTTGATTTAAGTCCTGCTTCGTGTAGGTAACTTCAATTCCATCAAAAGAAATGATAACCTTATCCACATGGTCCGTATTTTCTTTGGCAAATAAAATGGTGACAATTTCACCCATATCTCCGTTAAATACGCCTTCTTCCGGTTGGTTGACAAGTTGCAAAACTTTATCTCCGGTTCGATAAACCACATCGCCAAATTTCAACTCACGACGTTTTTTTTCAGGGTCACCATTTAATACCTCTTGAAGTATTTTATTTAAGTTATCAATTCCTGCTGGTCCACGATACATTGGTGCGAGTACTTGAATATCTCGAGCACTAAAGCCCTTTTTTCGTGCATTCCGGACGATTTGTTCTATGACGCCTGCAATTTGGTTCGTTTGACATTGAATAAAAGAACGATCCGCTTGTTGCTTTGTCACGTCATGTGGCAAATGTCCTTTTTTCATTTCATGTGCCAATTCTATAATGGAAGATCCGTTTGCTTGACGATAAATTTGCTCGAGTGCAACTGTCGGAATAACCTTAGCAGCTAATAAATCCTTTAATACCTGACCCGGACCAACAGATGGTAATTGATCTTCATCACCAACAAGAATGAGTTGGACATGTTCTGGAAGTGCCTTAAACAATTGATGGGCGAGCCATGTATCAACCATCGACATCTCGTCAATAATTACTAAGCGTCCTTCAAGCGGATTTTCAGGACCATGAGCAAAACCATCACCACCATTCCATCCGAGTAAACGGTGTATAGTCACAGCCGGCAGACCTGTTGACTCGGCCATTCGTTTCGCCGCTCTCCCCGTTGGAGCAGCTAATACATATGGAAATGGATCATCTTCTTTTTTATAATCATTAATATCCATAGACACACCATGAAGCTCACTATACAGCTCTACAATTCCTTTAATAACGGTAGTTTTACCTGTACCCGGACCACCCGTTAGCATCATCATCGGAGATCCAAGTGCCAATTGAATTGCTTCTTTTTGTGCAGGCGCATAGGTAACCCCTATACGTTCCTCTAACTCACCAAGAGCTAGTAAAAATTCCGATTCTGGAAATTGGTCCTTATATTCTGTTTGTTCAAGTATACGGTGAATATTTGTAACAATCCCTTTTTCCGAATAAAATAAAGATGGTGAATATATATGCGTTTCATCAACTACAATCTTACTGTCTGCTGCTAATTTCACAATTTCCGTGGAAATGTCTGTAAACTCAATGACATCTCGCTTATTTTCCTCTAACAAACGTTTAACGGATTCTAAAAGCTCTTCGGATTCCATATATACATGTCCATCCTGCATACATGCTGTTTCTAATGAATATAAACAAGCTGCTTTTATTCGATCCGGATGACTGCCCGAAATGCCCAACTGAAAACCTAGTTCATCTGCTCTTCCGAACCCAATCCCTTCAATATCCTCAACGAGCTTGTACGGATTTGATTGAATAAGCGTCAGAGTGTCCTGCTTATACATCTGATATATTTTCATGGAAAGCTGCGGTCCAAATCCATATTGATTAAGGGCAATCATTACTTGTTCAAGTCCCTCATTTTCAAGAAGCGTTTCATAAAGACTTTTCGCTTTCTCACCAGACAAACGAGGAACCGTATCAAGTATAGAAGGTTGTGCTAAAATTTTAGAAATCGTATTTTCACCTAACGTGTCTACAATGGTCTCGGCCGTTTTTTTACCGATGCCTTTGAACATGTCCCCAGATAAATAAGCTACGATCCCTTCCTTCGATTGCGGCAAATCCTTACGAAAATGTTCAACATGAAACTGAAGACCGAAACGAGGATGCTCCTTCATAGCTCCATAAAAAATATAGGTTTCATGCTCGTGAATGCGGGGAAAATACCCCGTCACCACTGCTTCTTTTTCATCATAATTAAGATTCGTTTCATCTACCCGTATCCGCACAACTGAGTACATATTTTCCTCATTATGAAAAATCGTCACTAAATGACGTCCCTTCATATACAGCTTTTCCTCAGCAAATAAATCTAAAGCATGTTGTTGACTCAAAGATCATTCCCCACCTTTCATTATTGATTTTTACATTAGTTTCCGTCCTTTTCTGCTTTCATTTCTTCCATTAATTTTTTTCCATGTGCAGCAAGCATATGATCAGGTTGAGCGGCGAGCGCTTTTTCAAAATAATCAATCGCCACTTCAATATCATCACGATACCCAGCAAACGCAACACCTAAATTATAATAAGCATCCGCATGTTCCGGATTTTGTTCGATTACTATGTTTAGCTGCTCGATTAACTCTTCATACAGTTCCGCATTGGCTAAGCAAAGCGCGAATTGAAAGCGTGCATCTACGTCATCTGGATTTAACTCAACAGTCCGTTGTAAATAAGGCATGGCTAATTTTGCTTGATCAAGTGCCATTAAAGTTAAGCCCAGCATAAAGTAGGCATCACTATGATTTAAGCCATAGCGAAGTGCTGCTTCAAACATATCCTTAGCTTCGATTAATTTTTCAGTTTCATAATATAAATTTCCAAGTGAATAATATGCAGCAGCTGCATTTTCATCTAGTTCTAGTGCCTTTTGATAAAAACGAATAGCCTTGTCATATTCACCCACTGCCGTTAACACATTTCCAAAGTTTATGTATCCTACAGGTTCAGACGGATTTTCCTCAATAGCTTCATTAAAAATCTTCGCTGCTTCCTCATAGTTTCCCTCTTGCATATATTGAATGCCTTGTTGATTTTTATCCATATCTGCCACGCTCCTCATTTTCTAAAAAAAGTATACCATAAAATGAAATTAGCTTTAGACCAGTTACGTGCAATAATTTAATATCAAATAATTGTACAATGTTCACAATGAAAGACAAAAAACGATATGACCAAGTAGAAAGTCCTTCATTTGAGTACTTCTCTCTCAACCTTTTTCCGGATTTTCATGGAGTTTGGGCTTTGAGTGCCTCTCTCTCGTACCTTTTTTCCGGATTTTCATAGAGTTTGGGCTTTGAGTACCTCTCTCTCGTACCTTTTTTCCGGATTTTCATGGAGTTTGGGCTTTGAGTACATTTTGATTTTAAGGACTTTTTTCGGGGGTTCATCACGCAAAATGTCCTTCATAAAACTATGAAGGACAAATTAATCAAGAATATAATATTAAGGCAAAAGCCTGCGAAAATCTCTTACACTCCATAAGCAGACCCGTTAATAAATCCTACACGGATTTATGTTTTAACATACTTACCCTACATAAGTAAGCTTTTCGCCATGTTTGAATACTTCATCGATTGTACCGCCACCTAGGCACACTTCCCCATCATAGAAAACGACTGCTTGTCCGGGGGTAATCGCACGAACTGGTTCAGCGAAAATAACTTCCACATCCCCATTTTCAAGTACTTTTACAGTAACGCCACTATCTTTTTGTCGATAGCGAAATTTCGCTGTACACTCAAATTCAGCTGATGGAGCCTGTTCTGCAACCCAGCTCATATTAACAGCTATTAAAGAATTCGAATACAACACATCATTGTCAAAGCCTTGACACACATATAAAATATTTTGGTCTAAATCTTTTCCAGCAACAAACCATGGTTCGCCGCTACCACCGATTCCGAGTCCATGACGTTGACCAATTGTATAATACATCAAGCCATCATGCTTGCCCATCACTTTTCCATCCATCGTCATCATTTTTCCTGGCTGTGCAGGCAAGTAATTACTCAAAAATCCTTTAAAATTACGTTCACCGATAAAACAAATACCGGTTGAATCTTTTTTCGTCGCTGTTGCCAATCCTGCTTCTTTCGCAATTTCACGCACTTTTTTCTTTTCAATATTACCTAGTGGAAACATGACTTTTTCCAATTGAGTTTGCGTCAATTGGTTTAAAAAATAAGTTTGATCTTTATTTTCGTCAATACCCCGAAGCATTTTATATTCGCCATCACGGAATTCTACTTGGGCATAATGACCTGTTGCTAAGTAATCCGCTCCAAGACTAACCGCGTGCTCAAGGAATGCTTTAAATTTAATTTCTTTATTACACATCACATCAGGGTTTGGAGTTCTGCCGGCCTTATATTCATCTAAAAAGTAGGTAAATACTTTGTCCCAATATTGCTTTTCAAAATTCACCGCGTAATAGGGAATCCCAATTTGATTACATACAGCAATGACATCATTGTAATCTTCCGTTGCGGTACAGACTCCGTTTTCATCTGTATCATCCCAGTTTTTCATAAAAATCCCGACGACATCATAGCCTTGTTGTTTCAAAAGCAAGGCTGCAACTGAAGAATCGACACCACCGGACATACCAACAACGACACGCGTATCTTGCACTGCTTTTTTCATCTTGTCACCTCTATTGTATTGCATGACTCCAGTACGTACACTTGGAGATCATTAAGATTTCAGAATTGAAATCCTTACTGCTCCTTGATGCCAGGTGATACCAATCGATTAACGATTTTCACCGTTTCAAGTGCAGCTTTTTTGATTTCTTCTTCTGTATTGTTTAAGCCGAAGCTAAAGCGAATTGAATTTTTTGTTCGCTCTGATTTTTTACCAAACATTGCCACAAGAACATGTGACGGATCTATTGAACCGGCTGTACAAGCAGAACCGCTTGAAACAGCAATTCCAGCTAAATCTAAGTTAACAAGCATCGATTCTACATTCGTCCCAGGAAAGCTTACATTCAGCACCTGCGGTAACGATTTTTCCAAACAGCCGTTAATGTCATATTGTATACCAGCTTCATTAAAAACGGCAAGTAAAATATCTTTAAACCCTTGGTATCGTTTTCCTTTGTCTTCCATTGTTGACTGTGCAATTTTCACAGCTTCTGCAAATCCAGCAATTGCAGGTACACTTTCGGTACCTGCACGACGTTTCCGTTCTTGCTCCCCACCGTATGTATGCGGCTTAAGTTTTACACCATCACGTACATATAAAAATCCAATACCCTTTGGGCCGTTAATTTTATGAGCTGAAACACTTAGTAAATCCACTCCTAGCTTATTCACATCAATAGGAATTAAGCCATATGCCTGCACCGCATCTGTATGAAAATAAGCTTGATGTTCAGACAAAAGCTGCCCAATCTCAGCAATTGGCTGAATGGTACCCACCTCATTATTGCCAAACATAACTGAAACCAAAATCGTATCATCGCGTAGTGCTGCTCGTACATCGTCTATTGAAATAAGCCCCGATTGGTCCACTGACAAATACGTAACATCAAAACCAGATTTCTCCAAGTATTGACCTGTATGTAAAATCGCGTGATGTTCAATGGCAGTGGTAATAATGTGCTTACCATTTGCACGATTCGCCTCTGCTATCCCAATTAGCGCTGTATTATCAGCTTCTGTACCTCCACTTGTAAAAATAATCTCATTTCGTCCTGCTCCAATACTTGCAGCAATTGTCGCTCTTGCTTCATCTAAAACATGTCGGGCTTGTCTTCCGAATGCATGAATACTTGATGGGTTACCAAAATCACTGGTCATCACTCCCATCATCTTATCAATAACATTGGGATGCATGGGAGATGTCGCCGCATGATCTAAATAAATTCTGTTCACATTGTCGCCTCCATTGAATCTTGTAAGCACCATTAAAAAACGTGCAATCCTCTATATCATCCATTCTATCTCACAACTACAGAAAGCACCGTTATAATAACAGTGCTTTACGTACTTTTCTTGTACTTTTCAGAAATTATCTCTTCATTCGTATTTTTCTAATAGATTGTAACTTAATCATTTGGAAAAACAAATTCTTTTTTTAAATATAGTACATATACGAGTCATGTTCTTCCGATACCTTATAATTCGCTAAATCTAATAGAGTTGTATTGTCTAATACATCCTTCACTGCATCGCGAATACGAATCCATAGCTGACGCTTAATTGGCTCTTCATCTTCAATTCCTTCAACTGGAGTAATCGGACCTTCTAATACACGAATTACGTCTCCAGATGTAATCTCTTGTGGTAGGCGTGATAAAATATAGCCACCATACGCACCACGAACACTTTTTACTAAACCAGCATTACGAAGCGGCGCAATCAGCTGCTCTAAATAGTGTTCGGATAAATCATGCGTTTGAGCAATCGATTTTAAAGATTTTGGACCCTCACCATAATGCTTTGCAAGTTCTATCATAATGGTTAAGCCATAACGACCTTTAGTAGAAATTTTCATTATATACACCTCATATTTCTTCCGAATCTTTATTTGATGAAATTATAGCATATTATAGCTAAAAATGCATGCTCTCATACATAATACTCACATCAAATAAATCGGAAAACATATATTTGGAAATTCAATCCTCTCTTTACATTTGGTTTTTCACAGTTTTTCTATGACATCCATCATCCATTCCACTAAATCTTTAAATATGTTACTTTAATACTAAGGAGGGATCATTATGAATATTAAACCACTTGCTTTTCGAATGCGTCCGCGTACCATTGATGAAGTAATTGGTCAACAGCATCTTGTTGGTGAAGGGAAAATCATCCAACGTATGGTCAAAGCGAGACAGCTATCTTCGATGATTTTGTACGGTCCTCCTGGTATCGGTAAGACCTCGATTGCCAGTGCGATTGCTGGAAGTACAAAGTTTGCTTTTCGCACGTTAAATGCAGTGACCAATAACAAAAAAGATATGGAAATCGTAGCGGCTGAAGCAAAAATGTCCGGTAAAGTGATTTTGCTTCTTGACGAAGTTCATCGTCTTGACAAAGCAAAGCAAGACTTTCTATTACCATATCTTGAAAATGGAATGATTACACTAATTGGTGCGACAACTAGCAATCCTTATCACGCCATTAATCCTGCTATACGCAGTCGCTGTCAAATATTCGAGCTTAAATCCCTTGAAATAACGGAAATTGTCCAAGCTTTAAAGCGAGCACTTGAAGACGATGAACGTGGTCTTGGCTCCTATAAAACAAATGTTACAGATCAAGCACTTCAACATTTTGCTACCGCGTCAAACGGTGATGTCCGCAGCGCCTTAAACGCTTTAGAACTTGCCGTTATTTCAACAGAGCCGGACGATCATCAGATTATTATGATTGACGTAGCTATTGCTGAAGAATGTATGCAGAAAAAAAGCTTTTCACACGACAAAGATGGTGATGCCCATTATGATGTTATTTCAGCCTTTCAAAAGTCGATTCGCGGAAGTGATGTAAATGCTGCACTTCATTATCTCGGTCGTTTAATCGAAGCGGGAGACCTTGTTAGTATTGCACGACGCCTACTTGTGATTGCCTATGAGGATATTGGTCTTGCCAATCCACAAGCTGGTCCACGTGCATTAGCCGCAGTAGAAGTTGCTGAACGACTAGGCTTTCCAGAGGCAAGAATTCCACTTGCCAACTCTGTCATAGAGCTTTGTCTATCACCAAAATCAAACTCAGCTATTACTGCTATTGATCAAGCGCTCACAGATATACAGACAGGACATAGCGGTGATGTTCCTAATCATTTAAAAGACGCCCATTATCAAGGTGCAAAAGAACTTGGACGTGGGATAGACTACTTATACCCTCACAATTATGAAAGCGGTTGGGTTAAACAGCAATATTTGCCGAACAAACTATTAGGAAAGAAATATTACCACCCGAAAAAAAGTGGGAAATTTGAACAAGCACTTGCTGCTGTCTATGAAAATATCGAAAAAAGCTCACAAAGTGATAGAGGAAAGAAAAATTAACCTCTATCACTTACCACTTCGAGAAAAAATAACACTC
>SMEO01000073.1_pt1 | contig 22163 bp, 13 predicted proteins | sample 2456251 | NCBI WGS metagenome assembly SMEO01 (sample SAMN10132594, study PRJNA489261) | soil metagenome | isolation source: day1 control-silt loam soil ammended | place: USA | reverse complement strand
CCGTCACCAATCCACCCGACTCGATAATCTCGAGAACGAACGAAGAAGCTGATAATCATAATGACCTATTCCATGAAACGGAAGATAATATAAACCATATGAATAATAATTTTCTACCACAGATTGAGCTGATAGACGACCTAAGAGGTAAAGAAATTATAGAAAGAACAAGTGATGGAAATATACAATTACCTGAATTCGATCAAGAATTTAATACAAAGGATGGATATATGAGAGAGCGAGACGCTAGGGAGCTTATTCAATCTCCACTGGATAAAATCAATGATATAGTTATCATAGAGAATGGTGTTACAATGGCTTTATCACCAGAAGAGTTCCATTTAAGGCGAACATGGTATAATAGACTAGAATATGTATCGAACAATGCATCGAACCTCCTGATAGAAAATCAAGTAAGTAAATTCAAACAGGAAGTTATCGACACAAATTGGTCATCATCAGAGGTCGATATGTATACATCATCAGATGTTACCATAGAGAATGAAAATACAGTTACTATAGATAGAGGAGCGACATATACAGGATATTTCGATACCGAGTCAGTAAGAAGAAATCAGAAACATTTTGATATATATGCTGAATTGCTAAGAGACATCAATAGTGCGCAAGATTTAACCGCGAATCTTGGGAGTGGTATTTCATTTAACGATGTCAACATGGAACATATATTACATGCCATAATGCAAAATAGAGATAAAGGTATACAGACACAATTAAGAGTATTCCTCGATGAACAAGCAATAAAAGTCACATCGCGGGTGAAAAAAGCAGACGTAGATGATGATATGGAATATTTAGAAATAAACAATTCCATAATAGCAGAGAGATTCGATCATTATATTCAATATGTCGACGCTAATCCTATAAACTTCTCAACAATGTCACATGAACAAATTTTCGCACATATACAGAAAGAATTGACATCTGTACGAGACAACGTTCGAAGAAAACTTGCATTAAAATTTATAAGGCATCAGAATGAAGATGGATGGGGTAGAAAGATACCAGAGGACTCATTAACTCAATCTATAGTAGATACTGTAATGGGTTTCATGAATGATAAAACCACTCATGAGAACTATGTAAAAGATTGTCAATATAAAACCATCAAGACCGGTACGTTACCTAAAGACGCAGATAAATATTTAGCAAGAGATGAAATAGGACATGCTATTCAATTTGCAAAAACACGTATGCTATTCCATCACGCATTGAAAGGTACAACATCTGATCATATTCATCCCGATTATAAAGAATATGTATTAAGAAACTCCAAAGAAGTTGCCACATTATACAGAGATTATATGGAAGCTACAACCCGGGAGGATGAAACAGACAAATTACTGGCTACTACTAAATTAAAGGAAAAATTTAATCTATCATCAGATATCCGCAGTATGATTATTGCATATAGTCCTTATGATGAAGATGATATTGAACATCAGGACGGTTTGTTTATGAACCTCGAGACTCCAACATATATAAAAGATCTCCAAGATTACTTCAATACTGTTACCTATAATAACGAGACGTTGAATGAGATTTTTTTGTATAAGTTACACAATAGCGAAGTATTTAAAAACTATTATAACATTCTATTAGAACACGGGGGTATTGATTTCCCTACAGTCGAATCAATGGTACCAAACGTTGCGAAATTCCTGAAAGGATATGTTCATAACGACGATATGTCAATTCGATTTAACGACGATATTGTAACAGCTGCCGGCCTAGACAATGAAGACAATAGTACATTGAATGCTAAGGTTGACCGTATAGCGAATCAACTTTTTATAAAGATTGCAACAATGCGGAAACTAGCAAGAGAAAATAATAAACCACAAGAAAAATTGCTAATAGACAGAGATACTAATGTCGGGCGAAGATCAAAGGGTACTCTATTTAATGAAACAAACATGCTCCCTGATGACCAAAGATTTGACGAGAAAACCACCATAGGTACGGACATAGCTCCAGTACGAGGGTCTAAATCAGAAAGAGAGAAGATGGTAAACAGCTATAGAATTGCTAAAATATCATCAATTCCAATTATGGATGACATCCAGGACGAGTTTGAGATTTTCGTAAATAAGATCGGAGGCGATCTAACACTGGCCGACGCGACATTAGAAAATTATGAGAATGAAGCACAAGGTAAATTAACTGGTAACCAAGTAATCGAAAGAAATATAGACTCTGAACTAGATCTACTACCAGCTGATACGGTTAAAAACAATCTAGCAATCTCAAACAAAGAAAGAACTGCGCTGATTATAGACATGTTGTTATCCAGTTTTAGGGATGGCGCATATAGATCGCGCGATTTTACTCATCAAATAAAAATGCTAATCGAAAGCATGAAAGAGGACGAGAGTACAATAATTCATCTTAACGACCCTCTTATAAACATATTGACAAAAGCTGATAGTACCGCTAGTATAAACACCCTACTAGACAATTATAAAAGTGATAAATATTTCTTAGCATCCTCGTCAAATAGTTCGTCTATTGATAAGTTATATTCAGATGTAATTCTAACAGGATTGATAAAGAACGATGCGTATATGACTATAAACACAACCACTCGATTATACATTCAGAATGAGTTAAAACACGTATGTAGACATCGTAAAATATCACCCGAGATGATACTTAAACTTGATATCAGTACATTGTTTACAAACATACATACAAAACAAGATAATACACAAGAGGTCGATCCTGAGACATTGAAGAATATAGTTGCATTCTTCATTCAGCAATGTATCGACATTTTTGATATTTTACCTGATATATATAAAGATTACGGTCAGGATATAGATTCAAATGCAATTGCTACTGATCTAGGGATAGGAGAGATAGACGGTGAAGAAAATTTACCATCGATGAATACAGACAATACATATTTACACATGTTATCACAAACCATAGAATATTATAGGGGTAAGATTGGAGACATATTAAAGAATTTCTCTACAGGTATCACGGTGAACAGTATGGATAATGTATTCAATGGTGTATTACCATACACATCACCATTTACGAATATATTATCAACCAAGAATCAAGAGGATAGTAAATATATGGGTATATATAGAATGAATTTATTAGCATTCCTTATGGTATTTAAAGATTATATGAGAGAAGATCAAAGCAAAGATCGCATAGACAGTATTGATGTTAATATTGAAGAACCAAAGATCACATCATCCGTTGCTAATCCAAGTGAGTCATCATCTCCTGCAATATTTTCAACCCTAGAAAGTGAAAAAAATAGTAAAAAGATGATGTATATTATTTCATGGTATTATATTACCAAGCATATCGTCAATGTTATAGAAAAGAACCAAAAGTATGGAATATTTGGAGATGTCTCACAATCTGGTGATGGTGAAGTATCAATGGATGATGAGAATCGTACAAAGTTGCAACCAATCCAAGCTCATCTCGATGCAATGCGTGCTGTTACTACTGATGTCGATAAAATTTTGTCAGGTACGATGAAGGCATATAATGATGTAAACAGCCAAGTTCAATTAACAAATATAAACGCGATTGTGAAATCCATAGATTCATTTTCAAAGTTAATGACATCAGCAGGTTTGGCTAGCTATACAGACAACTTATTTCATCAAGATAGTCTAAAGGGTATAATGATAAATAATTTACAACCAATTGTCGTGATATTATTGAAGAATAATATAAAAACATATACTACCTTAGTATCTCCAGAGTTAATGGAAGAGAAATTCGGTACAAATTTACCAGAGAATATTTCTAATATAGATATATTTAGTCTAATGATACCCGTAGAAGAACGTTTTAAAAAATCATATGATTATGATCCAAAGACAACACTTTTCACTCGTGATTTTATAGATAGTGGTGGTATAATAAATCCATCATATAAGATCAATGACTTTTCATTCCCTACAGATAAAATAGACGAGAGTGTGATATATAATATATGTAAGAAATATATATCAAAAGCAAAGATTGACCATATTAAATTCAATCAAGATAGAGACAAAGTATTGAATACATCTGTTTTACAGTTTATCAATGACATATGTGCTGAATTATTTAAATTTACTGTATATGATAATAAATATATGACAGTAATGCAAAAGCTATTGAAATTACGAGAATACCTTAATAGATCATCAATATTAAAAATACATGATGTTACGACATATCTCGAATCAGAAAAACAAAAAGAAAGATCTACCAACAGTCTTAAACATGGTTCAACATATATTTATATATTGAGTACCATGGTTGACATTTGTAATATCTTTGACAATATAGTTTCATCAGTAAGAACGGATATCGAGAACATGAAAAATACAATGATAAAGGATCTCGAACCTGATCTAAAAGAAGTAATAGAAGGTGTATATAAAACAGTAACAGAATCTAATGATATTCAAAAGATTGAAACTGTTGATTCGTTCAAATCAAGAGTATTATATGCTATTCAAGAGAAACAGAGAGAAAAGAAGCGCGAAATGGAAAAAACTATAAATGATTATAATAACAAACCTGAAACTGAAGAAGATATATCTGAAAAGTTATATATACAACAAAATATAGGTAATAGAGGATTCTACACCTCCTCAGGATCTATTGTTACTGAAACTGAAAGAGATATTCTCATATCTAATGCAAGATCATTACAAGGGTCAGAACCTATATTCAAGGAAGTCAATTTTGGAATCTTACCCTTATCAGAAAGATTTAAACTCAGAGGTTATCATGGGATCCGAGACAAGCAATTCCATGATAAAATCACTAATCCACTTAAAGAAAACTTCGCCGACATTGACCAATCCCCTTCCGATTCAATTGGATCCATCAGCAAAAAACTCATGGATGACAGTAATAGGAGAAAACCAAGTACTACCGGTTACTTCGAACCACATGACGCTAACCAGCGAATTCAGTCCTACTTTAGTAAACAAATACATAGATAAATATAAGATATATCCTATGAATTTTACATTACCACAACTAATCCTAAACTCTACATTAAAACCTCAACATGCGAGCTACTTTAGATCAACACCACGATTTATTCATGATGGGTTACCACTCTTGAGTTATATTCCTAGAGATTGTATTGTATTAAGTGTACCACATTTAATAGAATTAGGTAAAATATGGGAAGATTGGCAATATGATGTAGTACAGATGATGTATTCAAATGATTTACGTGTATTCAACTCTGATTATGATAAAGGTAAAAAAGATCGTCACGTTGTCATATTACATACTAACGAGGTTTTACTTAGTTATCGAGAATATGTAATTCTTCAAAAATTATACAATATGAAATTCAATGACTCTTTCAATTCATTCTTTGATAGAGTACAAGAGATGTATAAAGAAACGACGAAAGAAACTGAACTTGATATTCTATTACAAGAAAAGATATCACAAATCCCATCCTTTGAAGCATACGTAAGTATCATCTGTAAGAATAGTGATGTCGAAGATAACCAATAATCAATTGGGATTTAGTTATATCGGCGATGCTTTGACACAAAAATTATGCCCTCTAGATACTCAAACTCGTGTCGTTGAGAATCGTGAATTTATTAGTAACATTGATGTACAACCATTTGTATATATAATCGTTGGTGAAAAAAGAAGTGGTAAGACAACCCTATGTGTAAATCTACTCAACCATCTCATCATGGAGAAGACATATTTTACAAGATTCTTTCTTGTGACTCCTTCAGCAGAGAGTGATTCTAAATGGGGTAAATATCTAGAGCTAGCAAAGAAATCAAATACATATTACAATGATGTTGAGAGTCAAGATAAATTCAAAACTGCTATGATAACTATCAAGAATATCTGTCAACAAGATATTATTGCATATAAGAAATTAGTAATGAATGCATTACAACATTTAGCAAGTTTAGGATATGATATAGAACATTTATTAAATATGAAAGATTTATTATCACATGAATTAGCACAAGAATTGAATCATGTATTTGATCATGAACCTGGTATCTATGATAGTTTCAAAGCAGCATATGTAGACGAACAACCTTCAGGGAAGGAAGAAGAAAAGAAAAGAATTGAACAAGAAGAAAATCGTAGAAAATTATTAAACTCCTCTGTATATGATGGTGATGGTAAAGGGATGACACATAATCCTACCGAAGATGTTAATGATTATCATCTATTAGCAAATCAAGCTCACAATGATAAAAAATATGTCCAACCGAAATATAATACCGACGATGATCTTGATGCAATGGATTCTATTGATACAGGTAAAGATCAAGATGATAAAAATAAAGACGATACAAATATGTTTACTGGTATGGATGATGTTATCAATAGTATGAATGACGATGATCATGTCCCATTATTTATGGTCCCTAATAATCTTGTCATTCTTGATGATATCATGGCATTTACAGGATCTGCGAGAAAAGATAATGTATTGACAAGTTTATTTACAAACAGTGCTCATTTACGCCTCAGCTCTATTTATATGGCACAGAAAGTAAATGGTGTCTTGGCTTCAGCATGGGTAAACCATGATGCAGTTACTATCTATCCCTTCTCTGATGCAAAAGAAGAACAAAATTTATATGAACATATTTCTCATAATTTATTCTGGAGGGTTTATATTGAATTAAAAAAAACTAAAGGTAACCCAGAAACAAAAATAACACATCCATTTGTACATCTCAATCGTCGTGGACTCCATGGTGGTATCGATGTTTATAGACTTTGTGATTATGTTCAAGAAGAAAATACTGACATGGCGAATATGAAACCTCATGAAATCATGAACACTTTTTCAAAAACCAAAAACCAAAAACCTATCAAATCAATATATCCTCATATGAACAAATAACAATAAAAAATATATTTACACATTCATCAATTAAATATAATGACACATACTTAATAATATTATTATAAATGAGCATTGTATATATTTCTTCCCTTGTGACTATTTATGACTATTTATGACTATTTATGACTATTTATGACTTTTTAATGAAATACTACATGTTTACCATGATTCTTGTCCATTTTTAGACTTTTTTTACGGTTTTTGTCTAATTTATACAATTATTTACTATTTTTCTCCTAGTTTTAATACATTTATTGACAATCATTGACAATGAATGGACGTGGGACAGCAATCTTCCCCTATGAATTAGATATTTCATCTGTATTTGATAAATATACAGAAGAAATTCAACGATTAAGTATATTTATGCTCGATATGTCAAGAATATACAGTATTTATCATTATGCTTTGACATGGCCACTGCTTTGGGATCTTGAAAAGTTGGAAAGTTCACTAGACGATCTAGATATTGAAGAAAGCGAGCGAGTATATCGTCGCCACATCTTAAAGGGTCTCACCAAAAGAATAAGTTTGCTTAGTTATACAGGACCTAATCCTATTTCTAAAGTAACTTATAGTAAATATGTCAATGATTTATATTTGAAGACAAGTGGCGATCAACTTAATGATGCATTTGATAAAATAGCCCTTAAAGTTACACCTACTGGTAGCGATGCATGGTATGATTTATTGTTAGATGTTTCGATTGGGTTCCGTGGTAAAGCAGTATCTACAGCTACAAAACCAATAATGCTTTTATTAAGTTCATTGTATAGCTTTGTAGGTATGTATTGGAAAAATATATTAATTCCTAAAATTTCGATTGACTGGATTAACATGTTAAAGAAAAAGAAAAGATTCTTTATTAAAATAGAGAATGATGCAAAGAAGAATCTATCTTCCATATATATTGATCGTGTTTCATCTAGTTTATCACTGTCAGGAACATCATTAATGGATGATATGCTGATCACAGCAGCAAATTTCTATACTACAAGGGGTGATAACAAATCAAGATCACAAGATTCTATCAAATCAGGACCCATCAGATTTAAACGTGTACGTAATGAACCAGATAACAACATGTATAATGACCCTCCTGATTTCAAACGATTTAAGGTAAAGAATGAAAACATGTCAAATACTAAATATTTACATCAGGATGACCAACATGTCATTAATAATACCTCGGACTTTACTATTCATAGTAAATTGAAGAAGGGTTTCAAGTATCCTCACATTTTCGATAAACGAATCCAATATGATGGTAAAGAACCAAGCAATCCAATGAATATACTCAGATCTGTAGATGCTGATTTTATGCGTATTACGAATTACAACACACAAAGTATAAAGACATTATTAGAATCACGATTATATTCTGATATTGATCCTAATCCCATCTATGGAAATCGACATGCTTCACTGATGCGCCAGCTTTCTGTACGGATAAAAGATCGTACTACACAGATCGATCATCTATTATGTGACGTGGGTGGTAAACGTATTCATTGGGTAACACCACAGATATCAGAAGATGTATTCTCAGACCATACCGGGGATCAATCGAACCTATTCTTAAGGACTATTTTACATAACGTCGAGACAAATCATACAAAGGTTAAGATATATAATTGTAATATGTTGAATCTTTACAATAATCATCATGGATTCAATATCAATGATAGTAATACATGGTCTATTGGATCATTACTATCCATATATTCAAAACCATATGGAATTATGCAACCAGAAACTAATGGAGGAGGTATAGACTATTATACTGATTTCTCATCACCCTTTAATTATATTCATTGCACATCACCACTATATGGTAAAGAACATCTATTCATCGATCCATTTGCCAATGGTAAAATTCATTACAAGGGTGAATCTGAAGCTATGGATCTTATATCCAATTTATATGATGAGAAGGCTGATATCTTGACTGATATTACATATTCACTAATAAAGGGACCTACCGAAAGTGACACACGAACAGCGGTTGAATTCGGATCCCCTGAAAATGGCATTCATGCGACGGAAGCCTTCAAAGCCATTGCACATTATCTATCACCATACTACTATGATATACAGAGTGAATTATTTACAAGTCTCCATGGATATCAATGGTCAGGAGCATTCGATATATCAACTTCTGGTATAAACATACCTCTCGGTGCATCTCATACCTATCAACAGAACATGGCAAAATCCTTAGAATATCTTAAACACCAACCAGGATTGACAGCTAAGAAGGATTCTGTGAATTCATTAAATAATGTACAAATTTTATTATCAAATGACCAAACTATTAATAGTATCCCTATTGATATCGATTTTAACTTTGATGCCATTATTAGTGAATTACAATCAATGACACCTTTGCCAATTTTATTATCAAAATTACCATTGTCTATTAAGGGAACATTCTCATTAGATATTACATATGATTAATAGATAAAATCCTTTATTAGTAAATAGAAATAAAAAAATTATTTTAAGCTGACTCCATAATATCACTTACAATACCGGCAGCCAAGTCTTCCATGTCTTTCGTCATAGCAGTAGTTAAAGATACACCATTGTTGATGATTTGAACCTTTGTAGGTACAACAGAACGAGGAGTCTTTGCATTAGAAGCTTTACCAACAGTTTTACCTAAACGTGAAGCAAGACTGTTTTTGATATACTTATTACGAAGACTCTTGACTAAAGTCTTGCGAGGGTTGAAATCAGCGACATTGACACGAGGATTACGAAGACCTTGATTACGTTGAAGATGAAACACAATCTTTAGGTGATTATCATATAGAATATCACTACTAGAGGTAAGAGGTAAAAATGATATACTAATATGATTTACAGTATAGGTCTCTGGATTAAAAGCTAACTTATAATAGGGAACACTTGTCTTCAAAGTACCATCTTCCTTATAAGTTACAGGATCTTCCTTCTTATAAAAGGTAGCAGTATTAGGAAATTCATTGCAGGCTAATGATAAGTGACAGGTATACAATGCAGTTGCAACAGCATCAATAGTTTCATCAGTAATAGAACCAGTAGGATTAGCAACAACCCAAGCATTAAAGAGAGATGAACATAAATTACTAATAAAATCATTCATGATAGTATGACACTCTTCGACATTAAGATCATCATTCTCTTCCTTGTTAATATCAACAACAGAAGGGACAAGATACTTTGAGGGGATGACAAGACGATTATTACTCTCCTTAGGGATATTATACATACGATAGACTGGTTTATCTTGCTTAGGAGTCTTTGGTGAATCAAGATAAGACTCATCAAGAGATGACTTTGCAAGTCTAGTAGGAGCAATAGATGGAAAGAGTGTATTACCATTTAAACAACGAACAAAGCGATTAACTACAGCCGATTTAAATTGCATACTTGAAGAAGCATATAACTTATTCCCTGCAGGACGTTGGAAATAACAATTAGTGATATTATTTTTAAAGACATGATCAAATGTGTCTTCATATGAACTATCCTTATCAAGAGGAACCGTACCACTGTAGACATCTTCAGCACTATTACTGAGTGATGAAAGGAGTGTCTTGAAGAAGGTGATATCAGGACGATCGCGAATCAACTCATCTGGAGTAATAGAGAGAGTTTGGAATGCATTATAGTCATTGATGACGATAGGGACCTTGACGTCGCGGATGGACATTGCTAAATAAAGTAAATAATATTATAATCACGATAGAAATTTATATATATATATAATGATTCGTTGATAGAGTTGTAAACTATATTGCCTGATTATTATAATGTTTATAATTAATGATCTACTGATCTAATGATCTAATGATCTAATGATCTATTGATCTACCGAACTGACAATTAACGGATTTTATCTATCCCCAAAAATGACTTTTAGATCATTCGAGATCATGTTCTTTTTTGTAATTAATTAAGGAAAATGCACTGATCTTTCCAGAAATAATATTGGTAGGAGGGTGTGACTGACTCTGACACGCTTGGAAAATCTCACTGAGTTTTGGAATATGATAAAGATTATTAATCATCGTCAAATTACCTAATATTATTTATACTTCGATATATAATAATATAAACAATAGATCAAATGGATTCTCTTGGTACTGTCTCCTCTGATTTTATATTGAAAGATTTCGATGTAGATGACGTCTCATCAGGTTTAACACGTGCTATCGTTAACAATGGTTTAATCATCCCATCCGATGAAGCAATCTCGCCAATAATGCAACCTTTGGTTAGAACTGACAGCTTTTCGAATTACGTTTCTGATTTTGACAGATCGTATAACACTTCCAATGGTATGAGTATACCTGCAACTTCATCTCGTTTGAGTTTTAGTCAAGCAACAACGAAACAAAATTCTATCCCTCCTCTTGTTCTTGATTCTTCACGTCCACACTCTTTACCAGTTATGCAATCATATTCCTATGGAGGAGGACAACCTATGCCTAATAATACATATTCTCAACCATTATCAGCTCCGAAACCGGGATTCATTCCTCCACTCCCTATGGCTGGTCCTGTATATAATCCCTTTACCATGACTATGGGAAATGTATATAATAATTCAATTCCACCTCGAACTCCATCTTATAATGCGAATACATATAACGGTCCTATGATCCCTTCTTCTCAACCCAAACTTCATACTAATGTAAGTAAAACGTCAAATACATATGATACATTTAAAAAAAATCTTGATAATATTTTCCCATTGCTTGGTCATCCTACTTTGAATACTCTCGATTATGAAGAATATATATTCCTCACAATAGAGAATGATAAGATAGATGATTTCATAGAAGCATTGCGTATCTTCATAAGTGAATATACTTTTGTTGAAATTCGTGCATATAATATATTAAAGGATCTTCGCTCTGATTTATTGACCACTTATTTTGGTAAAAAATATGAAGAAGTTTATAGTATTACCAATCCTGTTTATAGTTATATAACTTTACATATTTCTATTAAACGGAGTATTGTTTTTCAGTCATTAGTGTTGATTAATTCTATTGATAAGAGATTGTATACAATTGATACAAATCTCACGAAGCTATTCACACCGCAAGGTATTGAATCTCTTAATAGCCGATGTGGTGGCGAATATATCTCTCTTAATTATTATGATAATCAGTTCAATACGACCGTCTTTCAACGTGTATCACGTTTTATTATTTATAATCTTTTTTCATCTATTTCTGAATATTTTACTCAATCACACAAAAAATATGATGTACCGTCTATTGATGAGTGTTTCTTTGTTAGTATAGTTGCATTTGGTACATATGCAAAGAAATTTAGGAATATAGATCCTATGATCAAACTGATTCATACAACGTCATATATCCACCAAATATAATAAAATTATTTTCCCCTCTTTATCTTAGATCCTGATTGATAGACTCATTGCGTATATAATATCCATGGGTATCGATATTGATTATATAGATAGATCAAACTATAATTCAATAATATACAATTCTGAATCACTCTATGATTTCGTACTTTCCTTACGACGAAATAGACATATAGATCGACGTCACATTAATATATCTTGCAAATCTGGTTGCAAATTGACGGAACAAGAATGTGATGTGATATGTTTTTTTCATGTCTATATTTTTGTTTTATATGAAAAGACATGTGATGAAAGTTTCTATGAGATTTATAAAAAACATATACCTGTTATATATAAAGACCGTATTGTTCGTCTCCCTGTCAAAGCATTGTCTCCGACTACGAGATCGTGTATTACTATCGTACGTTATATGTATACTAGATATTGCTTAATGATGATGAATATATTACAATGGTTTAAAAGTTTTAGATTACAGACAGGCAAGTGTAGTAGAAATAATAGAATATTTATTATGTGTACGTTTCTCTTCCCCGATGTTTGGGGAATATTAACATTTTATATGAGACATAATGACATTGAACCACCTATTTCTTTACAAGAATATAAAAATTTAAACTATGTAGGTTTAAATACAGATGCAAAAATATATACTTTTCTTGAACGTCATGAGACATCGTCTCTAGGACAGAAATCAATACTTTCATATATCTTTCCAAATAAAAAATAAATTGTTATAAAATAATGTAGATTATAAATTGAGTGTAACGGGACGTTTACCATTTGATGAGAAAGCAATCGATACTGGATATGTAATGAAAATATATTCAGTTTTTGATACAGAAATATCAATAGGATAATATGTGTCCACAATAGTTCCTTCAGCTACTACAGCAGTGCCGCCTGTGGTAACCATAAGGAAATCTGATGACAATTTACTATCGAGATATGAAATGAGTGCTGTTGGAGTTTTTGACAGAATATGAATGATGGTATAGGCTGCTGGAGCATTGTCAGTACCAAAGTTCGTAGTAATATCTTTGAATTCTGTATTGAACACATCGTTTAATACATGATGAACAGAATTGATGGTATCCTGGGATACTTGGACGAACTTTGTTCCATACCATCGGACAGCACCATCAAGTTGAATGGACGAAGGGAAATATGCCGTAGGTTTACATCGCATATGTAAGAATGGTGTCGTAGTAGTAATTACGGGACATATTGAATCACCATTTACTCCTGCTACCATGCCAGCATGATACCCAGATGAAAAAGTAATACCATAATCATACATCAATCTAACCATAGAACGTCTGGATCTAATCGATTCGGCAGTCTCTACAAGTTTGACATCGACACCCATATGGATGTCTCGACATACCATAGCTAAACGAATAAGTCGTTCATATGGCGTACCGTCTGTTCGTGTCAATTCAGAAGCAAAGGGTAATACATGACCTAATAATGAAATCGTGTCTGGTGTGTTTTGGGCAGTAAGAAGACTATTAGAATAATCCTTATATTGTTCACCGTGATACATATATTTAATTAAATTAGTAAGCTGTGGATAAAAAATGTTACGCCAATAAGACATGTGATTTTTCGTCTCGGGTGTAGCGTCGAGTCGAGTAAGTAAAAATGGATATGTAGCTAAGTCAAGATCATGAGGACTATAAGAAGGAGCAGTCATACCTTGAATGCCTGAGTTACTTATGTCATCCCATATACATTGGTTGTTTATATATGAAACAAACTCTTCTACTGGTAGATACCACAAATCAAATGTATCTCCCAAATATGAATTGCTTGGATATGATCGGATATATTCTTCAGGGTTATCACCACTAGCATCTGCTTTTACATATTTGCGGAATGGGAATAATGACATCATGAATCTAATACCTGCAATCTTTGAATAGTTTGCACCTTCTGGATTCATATAATCACTATACGATTGTTTAGATATACCAACTACTTGACGTCTATTCATAATTTCTCCCTTTATTTTGGTTCCATCTTTAGGTTGGGTATATATGGTGAAGACTTGCATACCAAATAAATAAACAATTGGTAAAAGACTTGCAGATAGATGATTAGTTTCGTTATCACCGAATGTACCCATCTTTACGCATGGTAAGATAGATGCAAACTTTGATGTATTTCCTTCTCTCACACATGTTGATGTAATAATTTGACGCATTGCATCGGAAGGTTTACATGGAATTGTTTTTGAACCTGTACAATAAATACCAGGAAATAGGAATTCCCATACGGCTGAGGCGCTATCGTTGAATACTGGCGATTCTCGATAATCTCTTGCAGAATTTAGATCGGGACTTGTAAGTGTGCGAGTGACGGTATCGATTAGATGTAGCGCGTTTTTGGGTGTACCGGCAAGATTCATTAATTTAGTATATATTGCTCTACCAACTACGTCAGTATCGCGTCCAATATTATTAAATTCCTCGATCATTAAATTCGAATTCTTGGAAAATAAATAAGGAACGGGGAAATTGTCTCCATCGTCATCGTCTTTATCATCCTTATCGTCGGGTGTCTGTTCGCAGTCATCTCTCATACCAAATTCTAGGTTGTCATATGATGGCATAGTCACAGTACTGGTGAAGATGGTAGGGTGTGGAACATGATAATTCTTAAGACTCATAATAGACCCCATACTCTGAGCCAATAAAGCAGCGCGACCATTGTATTTGTTATAGTTCTTTTTATCCTTGTTCCAACAATCTTGGTTTCTAGTAATCTCAATGTCAATGCCATTACTTACAGTATATCCTTGGAAATATTGGGATGGATTCTTAGTACCCTCTAGATTGTAATTAACAATGTTTGGTGTAGTCAATAAAGGATAAGGAGTTGCTAGTTTGTTTTTCTTTGATAAGTATAAAGTATCCATAGTCGGAACTTCATGCATAGAACGTGACAATGCCTTCATCATAGAATCATGGTGAGTTAGACCTTGTTGCCAGAATCTACCTACTTCATTGAATCTTTGTTGATCGACGTGTAAAACAGTCTCAGATGGTAGGTCACCTACACACCCATATACACCACTACCTCGTTCGAAACCAGGGACGATATTGTTAATTGCTTCGATGGAGGGGGTGGCATAACCTCTATGAGGATATTGTTGGAAAGATCCATTCATGGCTACGGTACTAAGACCTGTACATGCTGCCTGATTTGATCCAGATGCTTTGAGTGTTTCAATTTTAGTATATAGGATCGACTCGATACTCTTCACTCTGAGGTTTTTGATAGCGACGCTTCGAGTGTGTTGTTGACTGTTGATAGATGATTGAGAGATTGGTTGATGATAATATGTAAAGAATTCAATTTGACCACCCTTTTGAACTGTCGCTGCTCCAAGTTGCGATTCGACGACATCACCAAGCATTAATCGGATGAATTTCAGTTGTGCTTTGTCAATATACATTGCACGAGGTACGACATATCTTGGATCAAAGATCTCTTGAGGAGAGTTCGGAATGGTGAATGAATATTCTAAATTGTTTAGAATACATGTGGGGAAAGCTCTAATATTACTAGCAAAGAAACGAGGATCGAGAGCGAGACGGATTGTACCAGCGATGAAGAATTTACCATTTGAGTCTTTAGTCATACAATTACCATCAATATAATCAGCCGAAGAATATAAACTTCTGAATTTCATATTTTCGATCGTCTTGTCTTCATCATTTCCAAGCATACTTGTACGAGCTTGTTGCAAAATGTGATTGTGTGTACCGATGGGGATCGCACCATCATTGATGCGGGTAGTTTCAGAAGCCTTTAATGATTCTGATGTGCCACACATGAATCTAGGTAGATTACGTTTGATACTTGGTGGAATGACAATCGTTGAGGTACCTTCTACAGGACAGATAGATGTAACGATATCCTTACCTGTTTGGTCTTTGCCACTTGTATAAGGGATTAAAGCATCTGTGACAGGTGATCTGTTTACGACGAGATCTGCAGGGAAAAATGCATCGTCGGGGGAAATCTCAAATCTTACTTCTAAATCAACATGTAATGTACCGCCCATAATGGCACCGGTACGCGGACCACATGGGATGGGGATGTTTACAGCTTGACTGAAATAATTCGTTGATACAATATTTGGAACATTTTGAGAGATATATTGCATCACAATCTCGGGTGCTAATTCAAGAGGTGGTGATGCCAATTCGAGAGGAAATTGATCACCAATGTTTTCATGCACATTATCACCAAACGCAGGATTGTTTGGCTCTAATGCTGATTGGACAGATGATCTAGATAGGGGAAACATTTGAGATGTTCTCGTAATAAATAGATTGAAATGTCGTGGTTGGTATGGTTATAATATATGATACAATTTCATATAGGTAAATAATCAAAAATAATAAAGAAAAAATAACATACGTACTATATATTTATAAATTTATATATCAAATTTGTCATATTTGAATATATATGGATGTAGGTAAATGATTACTTTCTTGTACGTCGGATACCTCGTCGAGCGGGTGTTGCACTGTGGAGCATCATACCCTTTCGTCCTGAGCGATGTTGGACGCGTTTACCACCACGATAACCAGCAGCAGCTATCGCAGCACCTAGTCCAGGGTGGAATCGGGAAGCAAGCTTCGATGCGATTTTTTGGTTTTTGGCTAATTGGTGGACTTTACCGACGTTATCCTTGACGAATCCACCTACCTTGCCTGCTGCTTTTTTCACAGCTCTACCTATTGATTTGAAAAACTTTACCATTAGTTTAGTAACTTTTTTTGAGTTTTTTTATATCTATAAAAATGATATCATGATGATGAGATAGTAGCTGTAAATTCAATGTGGGAAACAGTACAATTATAACATCTACTTATACATTTGCATATATACATATATTATTAAATTCATAGATCTAAATATATAGATTATAACTATAAACATCCATGCGCATTACCTGTTTCTGTCTGTGTATCGCTACTATAAAATTCCTATTCCTCAATCTTAAACAGAAGATCATCAAATAACTTACGTGATCTATACTATAACTCTAATCTGATCATGAGTAGAAACATCAAAGGCATTATTATGACCGATCGGTCATCGACTAAAAGTCTCCCACGTCCAAGTCGTGTAGATCCCTATGACGTCACACCTACTGTCGTCCAAAATAAACCTAATCAAGGCCCAGGTCCTGAAGATACACCTCTTGAAAATATCTTGCAGAAAAGTAGTGGATTTGACCCTATCACCAAACCAAACGCTCCTCCTATTAACCCTAAAGACTTTGATGATGGTCCGAAGAAACGTCCCTTGAAACGAGTACAGATTGAAGATGCTGTTGACTTCACACCTAATACCAATGAGGCATTGTCTGGTAATGTCGATATTAGTGATCGATCAGCAAACCGTGTTGATATGGAAGCTGACCAATCATACCAAAGTACTGACACATCCCGTAAGGGAACGACTGAGATCCTAAATGAACGTGACGAATATATTAAAAGAACAGGAGCAGATATCGCACCATCTCAATTGAATATTAAAGATAGTTATGAAGAGGATCATCATCAAATGATGACGAACCCTAATCGTGAATATAATTTACGGACGAGTGATCCTACATATAACACACTCGACAATCGACCTAAGGGTAGTACAAGCGATCATCTCAAAGCTCACAAGCGTACAGCCGATGCAATCAATAAGGTTGGCAAGACATCTCAACGACGTCCTGTCGGTCTTGGCGCGAAAAAGTTATATGGTAATGGCCCTGATGAAGTTGTCCGCAATGAACACACGGGGTCGAAACGAAGTCGACCTTTGACACGCGTCGGACCCTCTGATATAGATAATAAGATCATACCAGCTAATATGTATTATAGTATGCAACCACTCACGCGCATTACAAACCCTATTGGAATCCATTATTCTAATCGACGCTCTAATGAGATGTATCAATCTAGTATTGGGATGCCGTCGACACGACTTACTTCTCGTTCGTTTGACACACCCAATATGCCTATAACTCGTAAGACTCGAGGACGTTTAGCAAATCATTTCAATTAATAATTATGAAAATAAAAAAACTCTTTATTAAAAAAATAATATAATTGAAACCATGTTTTAATTCGAATAAGAACGTAGTAAAAAATCATTACGTGCATAGTTAGTCAATCTGTCCCGATGTTGTGCGCGAACATCGACTTCTGGAATTGAATCTTCGCTAAATCTTGCAGTCTTGATCTTATGGGGAAGATCTACCGTAGATCGTCTAAGAGACAAGATAGGATATAAATGGATAGGAATTTGGAATGATGTCTTATACTCTACACGATCATCACGAGGAATGACGAAAACAGCTTTAGAAATCTCCTCGTCGGTTAGATCTTTATATACAGGTAGAGAATAAGGGCGATAGCACTTTGTCATAACGAATGAGGCATATCGTTGACAAACTTCATGAATACCTTCGTGGAATGTAGAGGCATTGTATGAATAAGTAAGGTCTATACCTCTACTATATCCGTTGTCTCTCGTGTGGAATGGTGAACTTGTATGAGTACAGTTATAAGAATGGCGATTGAAAAAAGTCATTTCTTTGTCGTCTTTTAGTAAATCAGAAATACGAATGCGGTGAGGTTTAGTTTCAACAATGAACGTGTCAGGTACAAAGAACTTAATGTGCGTACCTTCTTCACTTTCGTTATTGAATAGATGAGATATTTCATGTATTGATGTAAACTTGATATGATCTTTTTTCACGCATAGATTTCTACAATGGGTAGCTATAGTGTCTACAACGGTGTAGATAATTTGCATGTCGACCAGATGAGATTCATTCGTACTGGGACTTGACGACATGTGGGATGTATTGGGAGACGCAGTGAATTTTAAACCGTAATGGTCAATAGTTAAAAGCTTAGTAATAATTTTATGGGGAATTCCGACTTTGCCTAATGTATCTAAGAGAGATTGGCGAGCACAATCGTTGATCGCTGCCTCAGTTGGGAACTTAATAACACCATCTATAAATACGATGATGTGATCAAACATTAAACTAAATTGAGACATTCTGTTGATATAATAATTACGAATGTCTTCAATATCATCCTTTATCAGGTTGCCAGGTGCTATTGACAGACATAATATATATCGAGTTTCACTTGCAAACATACTATTAATCAAATTCCTAACTTTACTCATGAAATCAAATGATCTCCCAGAAGGTAGATCAATAATACTTACACCACAAAAGGGGGAGGCTACGGGAGGTAGTGTGTACAATGCCCTATCAGTCGTTGAATACATATTACTGAGTCTATCATCTAACTCATCGCTGGTAAATGGCAAATATTCATCTGTACAGAGTACAGTATTTATACTCTCACTCGGTTCGAATATACACCCCAGAGAGAAATGACGTTGGTCTGGACCTTGGATTACACAGTATTCGTCTGGTGTCGTAGTGGATCTCTTGATGATTCCCACCATCGCTTGAGCCGGAAATACCGAAGGTAGCATATCAGAGAAAGAGTGAGAGTTGATTTCTTGAATCATAGCTGCTTCGTTGATGTCCATCGCTGCTCCTGCTTGGAGTACTATAGAGTCTCGTGTAACCGTATTGCTCATAAGTAGGATACGTTTAGTAGTAAGATATTTAGGTTAGAACTAATACCTATTGCTGCCTCTAATATGAATGTATAAAAGAATGAAAATGGGACGAAAGGTTATATTCATTGATAATAAATAGATTTATTGATTTATTGCAATCTGGATAATATGAAATCGATACCATATTTTAAATTTGTATATGCTTCTATCATATATTCTAATTTATGACCATTGTAATAATAACAATCTAGTGTGTCTGAATATATCATATGGAATCTTATCCAATCTCGTAATCGTTTTAACTCAAGCATATCGTCACGATTGGTACCATCAAGATTTAATTTTTTAATAGAAAAATCTATCATATTATTAATCCATATGCTTTCATAAAGGTATTCGCCTCCTGTTGATATGCATTCTCTCCTAATGTTCTCAGTAAATGTTAGATAATCATGAATAAAATCTTCAGGATCTTCAGGCATCTTATAATAGTTGGCTTGATCGTCACATGTGACAACGAACATTCCTTCTCCAAATACTTCACCTATAGGATAGTATGACATCTTTATAATGAATAATTAAGAAAAAATAAATATGTGATTAATATTATGGTTAGTTATATTTATGATAAAATATAAATCATAGAAGTTTATTAGGTAAATGAGTAAAGTTGATAAAAGGTAAAGACGAAAGTGGAATAAGTAGATCATTATGCATAATGTAAAAAACAGTGCACTTTTCTAAAAAAATATATTATGCTGTCATACCTTTCAGTGTGTATAGGAAAAAATCTAAATGTTCTGGTTGGGAACATGGGATCGTGGTACCATACACTTCATCTTCGAATCTCACCTCTATTTTTATTTTTGTATGACGAAGAGAAATATATACGGTATTTTTAGGTTTGTGGTGTGTATAGACATCCTCGTTGATGTCTCCATAATATCCTTTTTTAAAATCATCTTCCCATGCGTCTTTGTCATACCATTCACTTGCTCCACTTTCATCAATGTACAATTCTATTTCATCTTTAAGGTAAACTTTCATGTCTAATACTTGAGGATCAAATGGTGAAGAATACGTCATCACATACTCATCGTTTACTTCATCAAGGAAAATATATCGCAAAGCATCGTGTAGAAATTTCTCTATTGGCTTGGGTTCTCTTTGGAAGAGAATGGAACCGGGATATTTTTTATGATATTCATAATTGAATGCTTTCTTCTTCTTATATACAATAAAATCATGGCAATACTTACAATTTATACATAAACCATTAATCGAATAAACTTCATCACCATCACCGTTATGTATGTCTAATACACCATATGCATGGTCTAATTTCCCATCTTCGATGCTGGGTCCTTCATAATCCATTGTATGGTAGAATTTGGCGAGACACCATTTGCTTGGGAGTGTTCTGAGGTTCATTGGTTTATTATTACTAATGTTGTAATTGATAGTATTTAAGATTAATATATATATATATATCAAATCATGAACAGGAGATTGTAATAAATTATTCCGATTATTGTTTATTAGAAATAGATTTATAGATATATTACAAATTGATATCTTCAAATTTAATATTTAAGAAATTTCGTGGTTCTTTCAATGACATGGCAGACACTATACTACTGTAAGGTTCAGCGACATTTATAATCTTATATGAAAAATATGGTGACTCTTCTCGAGTGAACACATATTTCTATAGTGCATGTATTGCAGGACAATCGTCGAGTATATATGCTCTGGAAATCCTTCTTTTATAACGTACTGCCATCTTATAAACACGCTCCGAATGATCTTCGCATGCTAATATATTTGTTATATCGTCTGCTTCTATATTCGAGTATGCATTTTGCTATCTAGAGATCTCTGCGTCTAACGATGATGCGTATGATGATTCGGCGATCTTATACATCTTTTCCATATCATGAGCAAATGATAATTGTGCTATGGTTGATAGTGTCTCTTCATACGTCGCGAGTGTCATTCTATATATGATAAATATTTTTACGGAAGTGATAGTATATATTTTTATAAATAATCTTTTTGTTGTCTAAGATAGAATGGAATATATTTATTTTTTTATTACACCATATCTGACCTGATCTGTTTATGATTTTTGTTAGTGACCGTTAAGATCACGATATAGATCTCGAGTGCATTTTGTAGAAAAGTCTGCATATTGTATAAAAACTGTTGTTTCCCCGAAATCCGAAAATTGATTAATTTTTGGTA
>SMEO01000072.1_pt1 | contig 22663 bp, 26 predicted proteins | sample 2456251 | NCBI WGS metagenome assembly SMEO01 (sample SAMN10132594, study PRJNA489261) | soil metagenome | isolation source: day1 control-silt loam soil ammended | place: USA | reverse complement strand
AAACGCCGTGCAATACCTTGACCAATTCCAGAACCTGCGCCTGTGACGATAGCGACTCGATTTGCCAGTTTTTTCATTGCAGTTCCTTATTGAGGGTTTTGCGATTTTTTGTGTCAGCTTCACTTTAAACCAGCTGCTGCTCAGATGATATGCACACGATTGTTAAAGCCTCTAGTGGAGAATCTCTCCATCAGGTCGGTTAGCGTAGTGTAGCGGGGGATTGATACCGCCCCTATGAAGCTCGCCGTTTTGACTGTGGTGAGAGTGAACTGAATACCTTTATTCAAACTCAAGCAGCCAAACACATGCAGGCCGGTATCAGTCGCACCATGGTGTTACCTGGCACTGCGCCGCTGCTCAATCAGAAGTATCCGATCTGTGCGTTTTATAGCGTTGCGCCCAGCTCGATTCGCCGTGAGACATTACCTGCTGCATTGGCTAAAAAACCACCTCACTATCCCATCCCAGTATTTTTACTGGCCCAACTCGCTGTCCATAAAGAGTTTCATAGCAGCGGTCTAGGCAAGGTGAGCTTGATTAAGGCCCTAGAGTATTTGTGGGATGTGAATGCGCACATGCGAGCCTATGCGATCGTAGTTGACTGCCTAACGGACTCGGCTCAAGGCTTCTATCAGACGTTTGGGTTTCAGGTGCTGTGTGAGCAGAACGGACGAGTGCGTATGTTTTTATCGATGAAAACTGTGGGGCAGCTGTTTGGATAGTTGATGTATGAACTGCATCTAAATGCGCCATCATTGAAGTGTTCATGCCACCAAACTTGGCACGCCACTTGTAGAAGGTTGCGTTACTCATGCATGCTCGCGGCACAACTCTGGAACAGGCACACCGTTTTCAGCTTGCTTTAAGACTGAGAGAATTTGGCTGTCGGTAAATCGTGATTTTTGACCGCTGCGCGTTACTGCGCTGCATGCAGAATCTCCTTGCGTATAGCTTATGCACAATTCTACTTAAGAGCACTGCTATTTTTCGGGGGGATTACCAATGCTCATTCATTTAGCTCTGGATGTGTGGAGGACAGTACCTATTGATATATAAAGTGGCTGTTTATTTTCTAGGCATGAGAAGAGTAAATGAGCAATGAATTGACAGAAGTTAGCGACCCCTCTAAAGGCCAGTTTTTAATCTACCAGGCCGAAGATGGCGAGCTAAAGATAGATGTGCGCTTAGAAGAGGATTCGGTTTGGCTGACTCAGCAGCAAATCGTGCAGCTTTTCCAAAGCTCAAAACAGAACATAAGTCACCATATTAATTCAATCTACGAAGAAGAAGAGTTAGCACCAGAGGCAACTGTCAAAAAATATTTGACAGTTCGCCAGGAAGGCAGCCGTGAGGTAAAACGGCTTCTGGATTATTACAATCTAGACATGATTATTTCCGTTGGCTACCGTGTTAAAAGCCGCGTCGCTACACGCTTTCGTATCTGGGCCACTCAGCAGTTATCCGAGTTCATCAAGAAGGGTTTTTTGTTGGATGATGAGCGCTTAAAAAATCCTGATCAACCGTTTGACTACTTTGAAGAGCTTGAGCGGCGCATACAGGACATACGTACTTCTGAAAGCAGGTTCTACCGCAAGATCACTGATGTTTACGCGTTGAGTATTGATTACGATCCAACACAGGATATAAGCATCAACTTTTTCAAGACAGTGCAAAAAAAAATGCACTGGGCTATCACTGGTCAGACTGCAGCAGAGATTATCCATAACCGAGCTAGTGCAGATAAACCTAACATGGGCCTCACCACCTATCGTGGAGCTAAGATCCGTAAGCAGGATGTCAGTACCGCTAAAAACTATTTGAATGAAGATGAGTTGGCTGCGCTGAATAACTTGGTTGAGCAGTATTTGATTTTTGCTCAAGGCCAGGCAATGCGCCGTGTATCTATGACTATGCAAGATTGGCTTAAGAAGCTGGATGGCTTTTTGATGATTAATGATCGTGATGTTCTTAACCATGCAGGAAAAATATCCCATGAAATCGCTAGGCAATTAGCCGAAGCCGAATACGGTAAGTTTCATACTCAGCGGCAAACGCAGGAAGCTCAGGCTTTAAGTGATTTTGATAAGGTCGTTCAGCAAATCGAAACCTCCAGCGAAAATGGGGGCCATGACAATGACGACTGCTAAAAAGAGCCGTATTCAAACTGCGTAACAACATGCTGCGCAGGCCGTGAGTCGTGAGCTGGTGATGCTGTATTGGGAGATTGGTCAAGATATTTACAGTGCCAAACTGAGCAAGGCTGGGGCACTAAAGTGATCGAGCGTTTACCTGTACTTAGATGAAAGGGTTTTCTCGTGCCAATCTGATGTACATGCGTGCTTTTGCTGAAGCATAGCCAGATTAAGCAATTGTCCAACAGCCTGCTGGACAATTGCCTTGGTGCATAATTTAGAGTTACATACCAGCCTGCCTAGTATCGAGAAAATAGGTAAGCGTCCGGCAAGCCCATCTTGAGCCTGACGGCCTAGCCGCTAAGATAGTTGCCGCTAGACCGGCCAAGGTAATTGTCGCTTAATAAGTTGTGTATTGATAATCAGCTCGCGCAGTTCATTTAGGTCATGAGGCTGGATGAATGCAGGACATAGTTGCTGCAGATTAATTAATGCTTGGGTAGCTATACCCATATGGATTAGTGCTTCTGCTGCTGTAGTTGCTGAAAATGTAGTGGCATAGTGGGAAAGTAATAAGAGCTGCGTAAGTCCTACGTTTTTAACGTGGCTACAGTTTTAAGGGAAGGCAGGAGAGGGTAGGTCGAATTGAGTAGCGCTGACTCTAGGGTTCTGCGATTTTATATATGGGGTAAAAACAGAAGGCAATAAAAAAGGGTTACAACTAAAAGCTGTAACCCTTTGATTTATATGGTCGGGACGGAAAGATTCGAACTTTCGACCCCTAGCACCCCATGCAAGCAATGTTGCGTTTTTTCATGTTTCAAACCGCCGCTAATTGTATCTTATAAGTTCCCTCGAAGCCCCGTATTCATTGACTTTGCGCAAGTTTTGCGTACCATGTTGTTTCATAGCGTTGCTGGTGGTGATTTGGTACCCCCATGGTACCCCAGCAATTTTACTGCATGGATTTGGTACCCCCGTGGTACCCCAGAACGGCACAGGTAAGCGAGCAATGAAGACTAAAGATGATCGTCGGGTTATGCCTAAAAGCGCTGATGTGGCCACACGTGAGTTCACAGCTCACATTAACGAGCGCAAGCGCAAGGCTGATAAAACTGCCGGACGCACAATTTATAAATGCTCCGAAGTCAGCGGTCTTGAGTTGCGCATAACCAATACCACAGCGACGTGGACGTTACTCTATAACGTGAAAATTGGCGACAAGTGGTCAAAGCGCAGAGTTCAGATTGGATCATTCCCTGCCGTCAGTCCTGCCGAGGCACGCAAACGCGGCCAAGCACTGCACGTTGATATTGCGAACGGTGGCGATCCTGCTGCCGATAAGAAACAAGTCGCACAACAGCGCCAGCATGAAATTGACGAAGCAATGACCGTCAGTGCGTTGTTTGACCTGTGGATTAAAGACAGCCGTATGACCACACGTAAGTCGGGCACCGATGAGCCTGCACGTATGATGCGCAAGGACGTATTGCCCCACATCGGTAAGCTGGACGTTAAGAACGTCACAGGTCGGCACCTTGTGACTATCAACGACAAGGTAAAGGAACGAGGCGCACGCATTGCCAATATGACGCTGGCGCTGGTGCGTCAAATGTTTGGGTTCGCCGTCGACAAGTTTCTTATTGACGATATGCCGAAGTTTCCCGCAAAGCTAAAAGAGAATGCACCGTGTGACCGTTCACTTAAAGTCGGTGAGATTGTGGAGCTGTTCACCAAGATACCGGCCGCTAAATTAATCAATACAACCGAGCTGGCGCTAAAAATACAGTTAGCCACAGCCTGCCGCATTGGTGAGTTGCTTATTGCTGAATGGGATCACGTTTGCTTAGAGTCGGGCGAGTGGCGTATTCCTGCCGAGAACAGCAAAACCGAGGCAGCATTAACAATCTACTTGAGCACATACGCACGTGGTCTATTTGTGCGCCTGCACGACTTGAGCGGTGCGCAGCGTTGGTTATTCCCTAACAGGTCGGAAACGAGTCACGCGGACACAAAGAGTATTACTAAGCAGGTTCGTGACCGTCAGCGCATTGAAGTGATTAAAGGGCGTAGCAGCACGCCTGATGCGCTTATTCTCACTGGCGGTACTTGGACACCTCACGACTTGAGACGAACAGCCGCCTCCACGATGCAAGACCTGCGTGTCAATCCGTACACCATTGAGCGGTGCTTGAATCACGCTGCCGAGAAGATGGCGAAAACATACGTACCCAATAATCCAGAAATTGAAATGTATCAGGCGTGGCAGTCATTGGGCGAAGTGTTGGCAATCTGCGACTCAGACAAGGGCGTTGAGCTGGCGCAACTTGCAGCAGCTAATCAGAAGCGCAGTGTGCAAGATCGTCTCACATTGGCCGAGCTGGTGCGCAGCGTTAAGAGCAACGTCGTCTCATTACAGCGTCGGGCGTGATGACATTTTCTAATGATGGGGCGCTGCATGATGAAGATTATTAATTCATCGTTATTGCGCCCAAGCACCCGTGGTTATTGACTTTGCGAGAATCAAGGTTTTTAGGGTGCGCAAAGGTTGCGTATTCATTGCGCAAAACTTGCGTATCTTATTGATTTATATGAAAAAGTAGAAAATTAAAACTCTTGAGATTGCCGTTAAGGTGGCATACCTTGGTTGTCGTTACAGCTTGAAACACAAGCGCACCGTAACGAAAAAAGCCCCACAAGCATAAGCGTGTAGGGCATTTGATAATCATAGCGGGGACAACCGCTAATCTTAAGAGTAATTCACATGGCAGCTAAAACTAACATTACTGCATCGGTTGCACCCGATGCAGTACGTAAAGAGTCTACGCAAAACTTGCGCACCTTGCAACCCGTATCGATCACACAGCGCTTTCGCACTAAAGACCTGTGTTTAGCGTTGCAGGTATCGCGCACGACGTTATGGCGCTGGTCAAAACTTGATGGATTCCCTACGCCAATTAAACGTGGTGCCATTGTGCTGTGGGATGCCAAGGCCATTGAGCTGTGGTTAGAAGCTGGCGAGGTGGCGTTATGAGCACCTTTAATCAGCGTGACTTATACACAATGGCGATCATTAGCGGACTGCTTGCATCCGGTGCTTACACGTTGGATTCAATCAAAAGCGATGGTGTATATACCAAAATTGCGTACGCCGTTGATGTGTATGAGTCTCATGATATCGAAGCGCCAGCACATGCCAGTGCTGCAACACAATATGCTGTTATCGAATGCCTCACTCACTTTATGAGCGAGCCGCGAACATTGGCGCGTGTACTTGAGCACCTTACACAACTTGGCTTTACAGATGACGTAGCGCGTTACGCATACAGTGTAATGGTTGAATACGGCGATCTAACGCTGGATGTGGTCGGTGGTGTTCCGGTGCTAGCGTTGCGGGGTGACGCATGATCGACTTTAAGCGAGCGGTCGGGGGTATGGCGCAGATTCCACAGTGGTTTGTGTGGAAATTAACGTGGAATGCGGCCAAGGGTAAATATGCCAAGGTGCCTGTTAATGCGTCGGGTGAGCTTACTGATGCGCAGGATTCCGGTGTATGGGCGACGTTTGACGCGGCGGTCACGCAGCGCAATACGCAACGTATGCGAAACCAGCAGCCCGATATTAAATACACGTTGGGCTTTTGCTTTACCGCTGATTGCGGCTATTGGTTTTACGATACCGACAGTTGTGTTATCGACGGCAAGTTAAACGAGTTTGCCCTTGGTGAGTATGCGCAGTTAAAAGACTGCTTTTTTGAGTACAGCTCAAGCGGTAATGGCCTGCACTTTATCGGTCGCAATGATGACGGCGCTCACGAGGGTGCAAAGAAGAAGCGTTTGCCATGCGGCGCGGATATTGAGTTCTATACAGAGAAGCGCGGTATCGCATTTGGGCTAACTGATGAGGCTTGGGGTTGCGCCGATAATTACGCGCCACAGGAGTGGATGCACCGGATGCTTAACACAGTACTGGCGCGTGAAGATAAGGCCAAAGACAGTGACCACAACGGTGACGGCGCTCACCCTGATTGGAACGGCTACACGGACGACAACGAGCTTATAGAAGCTGCTCGCAAGATTAAGTTGAAAGGTGCCGATGTGTTTACCAAGGCATCGTTTGATGATTTGTTCGACGGTAATACCGAAGCGTTGTGTCGTGCGTTCCCTGATGAAAGACCACTGGGGTACGACGAATCAAGTGCAGACCTCGCGCTTGCTTGCAAGTTCGTATTCCATGCAGGACGACATCCGGAGCGTATTGAGCGGCTCATGCGCATGAGTGCGTTGCAGCGCCCTAAGTGGGATCGTCCCGATTACCTAGCACGCACAATTGAAAAAGCCATTCGTGCCACTACCGTGTTCTACGATAAGGACTACAAGCGGCCAAGTGAAGCGCCTGCGGTGCCAGTTGAGTTAAGCGGCTGGCGTGACCCTGTGGACTTGTTCAGTAATACACCAGTGCCGCCGTTCCCGATGGAGTGCGTGCCACCAGCCGTAAGAAATTACGCAGAGGCAATATCTAAAGCGTCGGGGTTTGATGCTGGCGCTTATGCGTTTAGCGCGTTGATTACGGCTGCTGGTCACATTAAACATTCACATAGAGTGCAGATTAATGACTCGTACTCACAAGGGGCGGTGCTGTGGGGCGGTGTGTGCGATCCGAGCGGCGGCGGTAAAAGTGCGATTATGTCAGCGTCGATTGCTCCATTGATGGCGATTGATAAGCAGTTGGCAAAACAAGGCATGTTCAAATTGTCAGAGTGGCAAGCCAACCTAGAGCAAGCCAAGAAAAACGGCGAGCCTGTACCCCCGCGCCCCGTGTGGCAGCAACGTATTATCAGCGATACCACAACCGAGGCGGCTGGCGCACTGCTAGAGGGTAACGACGGGTTACTTCTGCACGCTGATGAGATTACCGAGTTTGTCGGGCGCATGGATGCCTACAGCGGCGCTAGCGGTAAAGACCGTGGTGTTTGGTTGAAGTCGTACGACGGTGAAGCTGTGACGATCAACAGGGCGGGGCGCATGCCAGTTCACATTCCCCATTTTAGCGTTGGTATTATCGCTGGGATGCAGCCGGAAACACTAGCGCGGCTATTTAATAAAAGCGGTGGCGGGGCGGGTTCAGATGGATTGTTTCAGCGATTCCTTTTGTATCAAGTCAGGCAAGCCGTTGATGCTGATTTTAGCGTGGTGGTCGGTGAGCCAATCAAGCAATCCTATATCCAGTTGTTTAGCTTAATTGAGGGGTGGAACAATTCAGGGTTTAGCGCAAACGCTACTGTATTGGATCGTGACGCAGTTGCTGCGCACCAAGAGTATGTGAACAATGTGCGCAAGATTACCGCTCGTACCAGTTCGCCAAGGTTTAAAGAGCATTTGAGTAAGTTTCAGGCTTTTGTAATACGGCTGGCGCTTGTGCTGCATTGTCTTGAATGTGCAGGTCGTGGTCAGTACAGCACACAGCTCACGCTTGAGACTTACAACCGAGCCAAGCGGATCATGGCGGTGCTATATCGCCACAGTGAAGCGGCTTATTTAGTGCTGGATGATACTTTGCCAGTGACCCATGACTTAATGAAATCAGCAGCCGAGGCGATCCTAAGCAAGAAGTTTGCGGTCGTTAAAATGGGAGACCTTACTCGTGACGCTACCGGATGGCGTAAAGCCGATGGACGTTTAAAACAAGCGGCCATTGATGGACTCTTAGAGCTGGATTGGTTGAAAGACATTACGCCAGATCACACGGGGCGCGGTAGACCATCGTTAGGTTTGTTTGCGGTGAATCCTAAAGTGGCGGTGTTATTTTCTAATCAAGCCGAAAGGATCACGAGGGAGCGTGCCGAGCGTTACGAAACGATAAAAGAGATTGCAGCGGCACGTTAATTTGTACCGTTAATTTTAGCCCCGCTCACATGGGGCTTTTTTACGCCTATTAAATTGATTAAGTTGTATGCGCGTACGAAGTGAAGAGTTTTTTTTTATATGCTTTTAAATTTATTAACTCGTACGCGCATACAACTAATACAACTTAATCAAAGCCCCATGTGAACAATCTGCGCAGACTCAGTAAGGCGCGAAGTCGCACCCTTGATTCTAGGAAGTGAGATTCCGTCTCAATCGGAGCGTCGGGTAATTAAATAACCCAACCGCAACCTGTGGATAGGATGATTCAAGGCCAGCAAAACGGCACGATTACGGCATGATAGTTAAAGTCTATTAATTGTGAGAAATTGCTAGCTTTACGCTATTTAACAGGTAAAATTAACTGTATCAATAACCAGTTACGGAAGTCAGCAAAATGGATGCAGCAGAATTACTCAAGCAATGTGACAAGTCTCTTGAAGATAACAAAACCGATCTAGCCGCTACTGCGCAAGCGTGGGAAGTGGCCGCTAAAAAAGGGTGTGCCAGTGTCGAGAAACTCGAAGCTCAATTAGACCAGCTTAAGACCGTTTCGAAGCGCCTAGCACTGCGCCGTGGTGCCTTAGAGCAGCAGTTAGCAGCAGACGTTGATGCGCGCCGCGTGGCAGACGTTGATGCACTGACAGTTGAGGTAAACGCTACCGCCGAGAGTATCGCCCAGCAGTACAAAGCGCTTTCGGTTCTATCTGACAAAATGGTTGCAGCGTTCGATCAGGTGTTAGCGGACGGCCAAAAAATCAGCAACGACGTACACAAGTTAAAGATGCTCGAGTGCGACACGGTGCCTGCTGCAATCATGGCGCTAGACCTTGCCAGTTACACCACCAAAGACAAAGCAGGCGAGTTCTACCACAAGCAACAAGCGGTCTACGCACTAAGCGAGCGGATCGTAAATAACGCAACTCAAAAAATCCAACCTAAACGATAAGGATCACAACCATGAGCAAACTAGAACAGGCTAAACAGTCACTACTAAAAAACATCGTCGAATTAAAGGCGCTAATTGCTGAGCAGGAAACCATTTGGGCAGCGATCGAAGCTACCGTGGAAAAGCTCTACAGCGACAAACCAACCACGGCAACCAACACTAACGCGCCTCAGTTCACTGTGAACGACAAGCCACACACTGACATCTTGAGCCAGTACGAGCGCGTTTGACCAGTCACGGGGCGTTGGATCACAGCGCCCCGTTATTGCCTGATGTGTGCAGAAGGAGAACAGGATTGTGACCAAGTTTAAAAAAGGTGTGAGTGGCAACCCGCGCGGACGGCCAAAAGGTGTACCTGATAGGCGTACAGCGCTGCGCAGACAACTTGAAGCGCACGGTGATGACTTACTCAAGGTTGCGGTAGAAAGCGCCCTTAATGGATGCCCACAAGCGTTGCGACTATGTTTGGAACGTATCAGTCCACCTGTTCGCCCGTCGGTTGAGCCAATTGTATTTAAGTTGAGCGGTGACACATTAACCGAACAGGCGCAAAGCGTGTTACTTGCCGTCAGTCAGGGCGCTATCGATCCGGACAATGGGCGCAAACTGTTAGGCGCTATCGCAGACATAAGCAAGATCATTGAAGTGGATCAGATTCAGGCGCGTTTGGCTGCGCTTGAGGAGGATAAGCAACCGTGAGCACAGCATTGAAAAAGCGTATCGCAGCACTTGAGGCGCGTCAGGTCAGCATAAGTACAACACCCAAGCACCTTATCGCCACTGCGCTCGAAGTAAGCGATGCCGAGCCGCATGTTAGCGAGTTGGGCGGTGTGGTCACGTTCCACAATAAAACCCTAGCGCTTGCCTTTGCGGATCGTGTGCAGTGGTTATCACAGCAGACGGGCGTTATCGCAATGGTCAGCCCGTTTGATTCAGGTCAATGCGTGCTTGACGTACTAGCCGAGCGGCACGCTGATGACAGCTAAGAGAATTGGAAGGCCACCTATGCACGACTTTGACTTTAACGTCACGTCGGCAATTGACCGCCAGCAAATGCGCCTCGCAATAGAAGCCGCTGAGCAGTCAGGTACACGTCACCCGCGCCGTTGGTTGAGCCGTTGGGGTGCGTTACGCCCCAGCACGTCAACTGAGTTAAACCGTGAGTACCACCGCAACCGAGCCGCCATTGCCGCCCTTGTTCCTAAGATTCAAGTCGAACGCGAACGCGAACGTGCGTAGTCGATTTGGTACCCCAGCGATCTGACTGTGTGGATTTGGTACCCCCGTGGTACCCCAGCGCCAGAAATGAAAAAGGCCACTCTTTCGAAGTGGCCTAAGTCATTGATTTTATTGGTCGGGACGGAAAGATTCGAACTTTCGACCCCTAGCACCCCATGCTAGTGCGCTACCAGGCTGCGCTACGCCCCGACGGTGTTTTCATGCTGGGCTTGAAAACGAAGCAAACTATACCTTAAGTATTTGAATTCTGGAAGGTTCTTGGCAAAAAATCTTTATCAATGATGTTATTGGTTATTTTTTGAGCCATTTTCCGTTCAACTGGATATATTGTCCGGGCTGTGTTTTTTCCAGTGCTTTTTTACCGGCCATGGTTTCTACATCAGAGAGCTGAATGTTGTTGTCCTTCGCCAAACGTTGATATTCGGCACGGCGTGCCTCGTTAATCAGGCGGGCTACTTCAGCGGCATTACCTTGTGGCGTGACTACGCCTAAGTAACCGTTGGGTTGCTCGCCGAGTAGGCCCGCAGCTTTAGCAGGGCTCAGATTGCTCATAGCGTCGTTCAGATTCATAGCCAGCACCGCAGTGCTGAGGAGACTGCTTGCCAACAACACCGGCATTAAGAATTTACGAAAAGTCATACTGCGCTCCTTAGAATAAACCACTGGATTCATCGAAAAGATTATCAAGCTCTTTATCAACCTTGATATAAATTTGATGTTCGATTTTGACATTGAGATTAATATTGATCGGTTCGTTGGGCATGGCTAATTGCACAGTCGGGGTGCACGCAGTGCTAAATAGAGCGAGTATAAATACACTTGAAAATAGGCTTATACGCATAGATGCCTCCTGTATTAACGTTTCTCGAGGCGTTCTCGAACACGTTTTTGAATAATCTCGCTCACTTGACCGCTCAGCTGAATACTGGCGAGTAACGCGGGAATGTCTTCTTCTAAATTAATGTTTAAGTGGATGGGGCGTCCTTTTTCAATATCTGGATTTTGCCCCTCTAAACGAATATTAAGTAACAGCTTACCGGATTGATCATAACTTAATCCGCTACTGAGTAGGTTAAAGTGAAAATCCTCCAAGGCATCGGCGACTAAGCGCATGGCTGGATTGCTTTGCCCTAGTGCGTGGATTTTCTCCGACTGAAACTGCAAAACACCAGGTTGTCGTGCCTGCAATTGACCCGCTTCGATATAGAGCTCGCCGTCTTTAATATGGATGGGTAGCTGACCATCGATGATCGCGTTGCCTGATAAACCTTCTGCAGGATAGACCTTGAGCAGCTCTTGCAGTTCCAGACCTTGTATGTGTAGCGGTAAAGTTTGCGCTTGCTGCAGATCCAGTTGCTGTGCCTCTAGCCACAGACTGCCGTTAAGGAGGTGGGCTTGTACTCTTTGCCAGTCGGCCACGCCCTGCAGGGGGGTGTTGAGCTGGGCTTGATAATGGCCATTGTTCAGTTGCAGCTGGCTTAGAAGAATACCTGGGTTAAGCTGCTCGATGCTTAAGCTTGGGATGCTGAGTTTAAGTGTTTGCCCTGTGAGCTGTGCGTTGAATTGTGCTTCAAGGTTCTTCAGTTCGCTGCGATTGATAATACCGTTCAACCCGCTGGCGCTGCCATGGATCGAGAGCTTAAGAGGCCCTGTAGCGGGCAGAGTAAAATCTATTTGGCTGCGCAAGCGTCCGCTATTAAAAGTGACCAGTGCGGGCCAGTCTTTAAAAGTTTTCTGCAGTGGATTGCCGGCTTTAAAGAACACTTCTTTGAGCGTAGCACGGCCCTGGATTGAGTCATCAAGCAGACGAACTGTGCTGGTAAGGCTGAGTCCCTGTTGACCGCTTAGGCTGCCGTTCAATTCAAACTGTGGCAGTTGACCGCTGAGCGCACCGTTGAAGTCCCAGTTTTGTGTATGCAGTTGTTCGATTTTGAGCTGTTCGATCTGAGCGCTGAGTGGGCTCTGTACTTCAATCTGATCGAGTGTACTGCTGCGGCCTTGGAGCTCGAGGCCGGCTAATTGCACAGTTAGTTTTTGTGCCTGCGCCAGATCAGGCAATTGCAGAGTATGGGCCTCTAAGCTGGAGTGTTCGCTGACGCTGATAGAAAAGCGCTCGGGGTTGGCCTGTGCAGAAAAATAGGCACGGGCCTTCAGTTGTTTGGCGTGCAGGGTTGGATGGCTGAGGCTGTCCAGTTGCATAACGAGTTGCGCGTTGTTGAGCGAACCTTGCCATTCAGGGCTGTGTTGCAGGGTTAACAGAGCGTTAAATTGTAAGCGCATGGGGCCGTCACTGTGTAGATCGACAGTGAGTAATTGTGGGCCGTTGGGCGTGTCTTGATGATCTGGATGGGTGGTGATTTGTGCGCTGAATTGAGTCGGATGAAACTCGCTGGGAATATTATCCAGCCAAGCACCTTGCAGGTCTTTTAGGCTGAGCTGGCTGTGAATAAAGCTGGGTTGCCAGAGTAGTCCTTGAGCGCTGGCTTGTAGTTTGAGTTCACCTTGTAAATGGCCAAGCCCGGGTAGTTTGGCGTCAATGTCTTGTAATTCAATATGCTGTGGCAGCCATTTGAGTAGTGCTTCAGGTAAGGCTTGCTTGCCACTATCCGCGGCTGTGGTAGCGCCGCTCAGCGGCCAATACACCTGTATACCGGTGGCCTGTAGGCGTTGGATGGGGAAGCGTTGCCATGCCCAGCCAAGCTGCAATTGCTCGATCTGCAGCTGATAAGGGGGGCCGTCAGTGCTGGGCAGTGTCAATTGTAGCTGAGACACGCTAAAGCCATGGCGTTGCCACTCGGGGCGTTGCCAATCAAAATCAATGCCTTGTTGTTGCAGTAACCAAGGCAGTGCATGCGGCAGAGCTAGAATTGCTGCAATCAGTAGCAGCACTAATAATATGCCGACACGCAGCAGGCGCCCAAGCCAGGATGCTGTGGGCGCTTGCTTGGGTGGTTTATTCACCGCTGTATTCACAGCCGCAGGTGCAGGTTTCATGTACACGAACCCGTGATAACTCAGGAATCAGCGGTTTCATTTCGTCCCAAATCCAGCGTGCTAGATTTTCGCTGGTGGGGTTTTCTAGACCCGGAATATCATTTAAGTAATTGTGATCTAAGCGCTCATAGGTGGGCTTAAATAGGGCTTTGACTTCACCAAAGTCGCGAATCCAGCCCGTGTGTGGATCAACAGGACCCTGCAAGTACAAAGCCAAACGAAATGAGTGGCCATGTAAACGTCCACATTTATGTCCTTCTGGAACATGCGGTAAACGGTGTGCTGATTCGAAGGTGAACTCTTTAAATATTTCCACTGGGGTGTCCGTCATCATCGTTTTGAATGGGTGCAGTTTAGCAGGTATGCCCAGCAGCAGGGCAGTTGCTGTTGGGTTCTAAAAGACTGAAGCCAAATGAGTGTTGTTTAAGCTTCAGTTAAGCCAGCCGCTGTAGCTTATGCAGTGTCGGCATAAAACACTTTTTGTGTCGACTCACTTTAATTAAGGAAGCAACTATGAAGACTCTAACGGCGCTATGTGTATCTGCGACTTTGCTGATGGGTGCAGGCCTTGCTCAAGCTAAGGACGTTAGTCCTGCGCAAATTGTTGAACTGAGTACGTCTGGGGCAATTATGTCTTTTGATAAACTCAATCAAGCTGCGTTGGCAGAACACCCTAATGCAAGCATACTGGATACGGATCTTGAGGAAAATTACGGCCGCTTTATCTATCAGGTCGATTTGCGTGATGAGAAAAACCAGAAATGGGAAATTGAGATGGATGCAAAAACCGCAGAAATTCTTAAAAATCAGCAGGATGACTGATGTTTAAAGGCTGGCGATATGTTTATTTTACTGCACTCTGGCTGGCTGTTGCCGGCCAGGCTGCTGCGCATGATTTAAGCCATGACGAGGCATTAAAGTTGCATAAAAAAGGTAAAATTCTATCCTCGCAAACATTTATTGATCATGCTTTAGAGCGTCACCCTAAGGCCCGTTTGCTCGAGTTAGAGTTAGAAAAAAAACATCATCGTTATATTTATGAGGTTGAATTGCTAACCGTGCACGGACAGGTGCGAGAGCTGAAATTTGATGCCAGCAGCGGCGAGCTGTTAGAAGATGAAGAGGACGATTAATGCGCCTGTTATTGGTTGAAGACAATGTGGCGTTGGCCGATGAGTTATCTGCGGGCCTGCAGAAACTGGGCTATGCCGTTGATTGGCTGACCGATGGCCGTGATGCGGCCTATCAAGGCGCCGTTGAGCCTTATGATTTAATTATTTTGGATTTAGGTTTGCCTGGATTATCTGGGCTGGAGGTGTTGGCGCAGTGGCGCGCGGCAGCAATCAGTACGCCGGTATTGATTTTAACTGCACGTAGTTCTTGGAGTGAGCGCATTGATGGCTTAAAAGCGGGTGCTGACGATTATTTAACCAAACCGTTTCATCAAGAAGAACTGTATTTAAGAGTGCAGGCGTTGTTACGCCGCAGTCATGGTTTTTCCAATCAAAGTGATTTAAGCGCCGCAGGGCTGCGTTTAGATGAAGCACGGCAAATGGTGCACAGCCAAGGGCAGGCGATTGAACTGACCGGTGCTGAGTTTCGCTTATTGCGTTATTTTATGCTGCACCAAGGTCAGGTGTTGTCGAAAAGTCATTTGGCCGAACATTTATATGATGGTGAAACTGAGCGTGACTCCAATGTGTTGGAGGTGCATGTTAATCATTTACGGCGCAAATTGGGTCGTGCAGTGATTGAGACGCGTCGGGGTCAAGGCTATCGTTTTACGGGCGCTGGAGTGCCGCAGTGATGCATTCGATTCAGCGGCAACTGACCTTTAGTTTAGCCATGCTGCTGATTGTGATGGGCTTATTGCTGGCTCAAGCCGGATTATGGATTGTTGATCGTGGTTTACGGCAACATATGCAAGATAATTTGCAAAGCCAAGCGGAAAGTTTATTGTCTGCCTTGGTTAAAGGCACCGAAGGTATTGAGCTTAATAGCCGCCATCACGATGCGGTTTTTTTAAAGCCCTTTTCTGGGCATTATTTTATTATTGAATTTAACCAACAGCGCTGGCGCTCACGTTCGCTATGGGATTTTGAGCTACCAAGCGTTGAGCATTTGGGCTTTTCTGAGCAACTGAAACCGGGGCCTGAACAGCAGCAGTTATTAATGTATCAAGGGGCGTATCGACGCTATACAACGGATATTAAAGTGACTGTGGCGCATGATTACAGTCCGGTTTTAGCCAGCTTTAAGCAGGCACAAATTATCGGTGCGGGCTTAGGCTTGTTGGCATTGTTGCTGACTCTGTTGTTGCAGCGACAGTTGGTGCGTCGAGCCTTAAAGCCCTTGGAGCAAACGCGGGTGCAAATTGAGCAATTACAGCAGGGGCAGCGCAGCCTGTTGGAGCAAGATACGCCGCTTGAATTACAGCCCTTAGTACGGCAGGTCAATCGCTTATTGGTGCATACCGAAGAAACCTTACAGCGCTCGCGTAAAGGCTTAGGTAACTTAGGTCATGCGTTAAAAACACCTTTAGCCGTATTAATGAGTCTGCTGCAGCGTGAAGAGTTGCAACGTCAGCCCGAGTTATCGGCAATCTTGCAAGAGCAGCTTGAGTTTATTGAGCAGCGTATCACCCGCGAACTCACGCGTGCGCGCTTATCTGGCGAGGCCTTACCCGGAGCTTTTTTTGATTGTGCTGAGGAGTTGCCTGGTTTATTTCAGTTGATCAATCGAGTGCATGGTGAGGTGCTGACGCTGGACTGGCATGCCGCTGCTGGGTTACGTCTGCCTTGGGAGCGTGATGATATGTTGGAGATGTTAGGTAATCTGCTGGATAACGCCTGCAAATGGGCTGATAGCAGGGTCGAACTGAGCATTGAGCAGCGTGGGGCAGCGTATTGTGTGTGTATTGATGATGACGGCCCCGGTATCGCAGAGAGTCAGCGCGAGCAGGTGCAGCGGCGCGGTTCGCGTTTGGATGAGCAGAGTGTAGGGCACGGTTTAGGTTTGGGTATTGTTCGCGATATTGTCGAGACGCTGCAGGGGACTCTGCAGTTACTCGACAGTCCATTGGGTGGTTTGCGCGTTGAAATCTGTTTGCGGCCATGTTCTGCATAAGTATTTTGTGGGCAGACTTGGTAATTATAGGGCGGTGCTAAAGAGCTTTTGTGCGGCCAATGAGAGGCTTACCGACAAAAGCATAATGGCAAAAATGCGCTGCAGCATAGGGCCGCCGAGACGGGTTGCTAGCTTATTACCGATTAAGACACCGCACGCGCCACCCATGGTTAAGCCGACCAGCAGTTGCAGAGGTGGTTGCGCCGCCCCCATATACATTAAGAAGCCTGCGCCAGAGACAAGGGCAATCACCGCCATTGAGGTGGCGGTTGCCGCCAGCATTGACAAGGGACTGAACCACAGCAGCGCAGGTACAATTAAGAAACCGCCGCCGACTCCCATCAAGCCAGATAGCACACCAACCCATAAGCCGATAAAGACCAACATACCGCGATTCAGTGGTTTTTTCTCGGACTGCTCGGGCAAACTGGCATTACTCCACATGCGCCAAGCCGACCACAGAACTAATACGCAAAACCCTAGCACTAACCAGAACTCACTGACTAATTGGCCCAGTTGTTGACCTATCCAACTGCCAGGTAAGCCGCTGACCGTCAGTAGTATCACCGGTGTTAAGTGCACATCTCCGCTGCGCCAGCGGCCTATGGCACCAATTAACGCGGATAAACCGACTGCGCCTAAGCTGACTCCGACCGCATCGCGCAGGGGTAAGTGCAAGCTGAGTAATAAAGGTAGCGCCACGAGCGAGCCGCCCGCACCGGTTAAGCCTAAGAGGGTGCCAAGTAATAAGCCAATGCCGAGTGCTTCGTAAATTAAGGTTTCCACGGGTGAGTCTCTATAGGCAAGATGGTGACGCATGCAGTGTACGGTGTTCGCGCCTTGGGGTAAAAAAATCTGCAGTGGTTTTTAAGAGGGGGAGTAGTTGAGCCTAGCTTAAGTACCCTAGGCAAGCGGCGGACAATGGTTTCGCGCAGAGAGGCTCTCTTCCCTGAGGAAGAGAGCGGGTGTGATTACTGTTTTGCAGCAGTGTGGCGTAGGGTGAATGCACCGCGAATATCGCCCACGGAGTAACCGCGCGCCTGATCATTAGGATATTTTGCATCTAGAGCAGCCGCAATTTCAGGTTTAATGGCGTTACCATGACAACCTAGGCAGCCTTCCTGTAGGGGGATGGCTTTCATTAGACGAAACTGACCATTTACCGTTTCTGCATAGCTGATGGTCTTAACATCTTCACCTTTAGCTGCGCGCTCAGCAAATTGCTGAAGAACGCCGCGCTCCCATTCGTCTGGGGCATTGTCGTCGCTGCGTGTTTTTAATGAGGTGCGACCCAGGCTCCAGTCGCTTGTGCTGTGCTGCTTGGCAATGTTGGGGGCTAAATCTTGGCAGGCGTCAATTGCTGCAATGGGGCCGCCATCTTCTTTAGCTTTTTGTACTGTATCCATCAGCTGTTGAGCAAAGGCTGGAATCAATGCCGCTGCTTCTTGTTTAAGTGCATCGGGGGTGGTTGCAGCGCTGACACTGTGCGATAGAATTGTGGCGCAGAATAAGGTGCATAGAGTGGGTAGTGTGCGCATGGCAAACTCCTAAAATAGATACGATTTAGATATAGTTTGTATACTTTACACTGATTTTTTGAGGTTGTGCTTATCATTTATCCTATCGAAGGCTGCAATTATGACGCTTAATCCTAGCGGGCGGCCACGCTGTCCACGCTGCACCAGGCCGTTGACTCACTGTTTGTGCAGCTTGATACCTCATTTGCCCAGTCAAACACGGGTCCTGCTGCTGCAGCATCCTGACGAGGCGCAACACGCATTAAATACTGCACGTTTTGTCAGTTTGGGTTTGCAAAACTCACAGATGATTATTGCTGAAACCATCGATGACCTTGAGCAATATCTACAGTTGCCAGGGTATCAAGCCTGTGTTTTGTTTCCCGGTGAGCAGGCGCAAGAGCTGACCGCCTATCAAGCCAATCAGCTGCCTTGGCTCTTGGTGGTGCCGGATGGTACTTGGCGTAAAGCGCGGAAGATTTTGTACTGCAATCCACTGCTGGCAGAGTTGCCTCGGGTGACCTTGCCTGCTGGGCTACGCAGTCGCTACCGGTTGCGTAAAGCGCCCAGTGTTGAGGCCTTGGCGACAGTGGAGGCGGTCAGCTGTGCATTGAGCATCCTTGAGCCTGATGCTGACTTTAGTGCGCTCTTGCGACCTTTTGAAGCACTGATTGAGGGGCAAATTGCGGCGATGGGGGCTGAGGTGTATCAGCGTAATCATGTAGACTGAAAATAATAAGCGAGCATGTGCCCCTGAGCTTTTCAGTATCAGCCAGCACGGGTGTGCTGTTCTATCCTGCGCTGTTTGCGCCTCCGCTGAGGAGAATAGTAGATGAATTTTCACACTCGAAAATGGATTAAACCGGAAGATTTAAATCCCAATGGCACCTTATTTGGTGGCAGTTTATTGCGCTGGGTAGATGAAGAAGCGGCGATTTATGCCATTGTGCAATTGGATAACCAGCATGTGGTGACTAAACGTATTTCTGAAGTGAACTTTGTCAGCTCGGCCAAGCAAGGCGATATCATTGAGTTGGGCATTACCGCGACTGAATTTGGTCGTGCCTCTATTACCTTGCGCTGCGTGGTACGCAATAAAATCACCCATAAGGAGATACTGCGGATTGAGCGTATGGTGTTTGCTAATATTGGGCCCAATGGCAAGCCTGCGGCGCACGGTAAGACGGCCATCACGTACGGCTATGAGCGCATGAGTCAGCAGCAGGTTAAAGCAGGCTAGAGTTGGATGGGGATTGATTATTTGCGCAGCAAGCGCGCATGCGCAAATAATCAGATGAGGCGAGGATTATACGTTGAATCTGAAGTGCATCACATCGCCATCTTTAACGATGTATTCTTTGCCTTCTAAACGCCATTTCCCCGCTTCTTTAGCGCCGGCTTCACCTTTGTACTGGACAAAGTCGTCGTAGGCGATGACTTCGGCGCGGATAAAGCCTTTTTCAAAGTCAGTGTGGATGGCCGCCGCGGCACGAGGGGCTGTTGCACCCACTTTAGTGGTCCAAGCGCGCACTTCTTTCACACCAGCAGTAAAGTAGGTTTGCAGCTCTAAGAGTTTGTAACCGGCACGAATCACACGGTTCAAGCCAGGTTCTTCAAGGCCCAAGGCCTCAAGGAACATGTCTTTTTCTTCGCCGTCATCGAGTTCAGCAATTTCTGCTTCGATTTTATTGCACACAGGGACCACGGGTGCGCCTTCTTCTTCAGCAATAGCGCGGACGATATCCAACAGCGGGTTATCCTCAAAGCCATCTTCGGCGACGTTAGCGATATACATCACAGGTTTGATGGTCAGCAAATGAAAACCACGCGCCGTTTGTTTTTCGTCTTCGCTCCAACTCTTCAGCAGTGAACGTGCGGGTTTGCCTTCGGTAAAGTGCTCAATCAATTGCTCAAGTAAAGCTTTTTGTGCAACAGCCTCTTTGTCGCCGCCCTTCGCATTACGCGCTACGCGCTGCAGTTGCTTTTCGCAGCTGTCGAGGTCAGCAAAAATCAGTTCTAGATCGATGATTTCGATATCACGCTTAGGGTCAACTGAATTGGAGACGTGAATCACATTGTCGTCTTCAAAACAGCGTACCACGTGGGCAATAGCATCGGTTTCACGGATATTAGCCAAGAACTTATTGCCTAAGCCTTCACCTTTTGATGCGCCCGCAACGAGACCGGCGATATCAACGAATTCCATGGTGGTGGGTAATACGCGCTCAGGTTGAACAATTTCAGCCAGCGGACCTAAGCGTGGATCGGGCACAGCGACGATGCCAGTGTTGGGCTCGATGGTGCAGAATGGAAAGTTTTCGGCAGCAATGCCTGATTTGGTTAAGGCATTAAATAGGGTTGACTTGCCAACGTTGGGCAAACCTACGATACCGCAGTTAAATCCCATGATGATTCCCTCGGGAGAAAAAGTTCAAGCCTTTTGGCTGTGTAGCTGCTGCATTGCGCGGGAAAAATTACCGTCAAGGAGATCAGGCAGTACGCCAAGGGCAAATTCGATACTGGTGTGTGTGAGTTCTTGCTCGCTGCGTGGGGCTCGGCCTAACACATAGTTAGAGACCTGGCTGCTATGGCCAGGATGACCGATACCAATGCGCAAACGATGAAAATTCTTTTGGTTGGCGAGGCAGGCAATAATATCGCGTAAGCCATTGTGCCCACCGTGTCCGCCACCTTGTTTGAGCTTGCATACGCCGGGCGGCATATCTAGCTCATCATGCGCGACCAGTATTTCTTCAGGTTTGATTCTAAAGAAGTTGGCGAGCGCGGCAACCGCTTGACCACTACGGTTCATATAAGTAGTTGGAATCAATAGACGTATATCACGGCCTTGATGGCTGAATTTTCCAGTTAAACCGGAATATTTCTTATCAAAGCTGAGGTTCACGCCATAGGCTGAGGCGACACGCTCAACAAAAAAAGCCCCCGCGTTATGCCGGGTCTGGTCGTATTCAGGGCCTGGGTTACCTAAGCCGACGATCAGTTGCACAGCATTCACTACGGGGGCTCCTTGTCTTGCAGGGGAAGCGTTAAGAGATTACTTCTCTTCTGCTTCGCCTTCAGCTGCTGCTGCAGGCTGATCTTGGTTTTCGTCTTCTACTGTAGCGACGCGAGCAGGTTGCACGCTGGCTACAGCTAAGTTGTTGTCGTGGCTCAGGGCTACAAACTCAACACCTTTAGGTGCTGTGATTTCGTTCAAGTGAACGATTTGACCGACTTCGATGTTGAGCATGTCAACTTCGATTGCATCAGGCAGGTCTTGTGGCAAGCAAGTCACTTCAAGCTCAGTGGTCAAGCGGAAGATATCGCCGCCACCCACTTTAACGCCAACGCAAGTGTCTTCGTTCAGCAGTACCACTGGGATCATAGCCGTCAATTTCTGACCTGCAACAACACGAATAAAGTCAACGTGCATCACAAAGCTTTTTGCTGGGTGACGTTGCATTGCTTTGATCAAAACGTTTTCTTTTTTACCGTCAACATTCAGTGCAAGAATGCTGCTGTAAGCCGCATCATTGAGTAACAGTTTAGCAACTTCACGCGTTTCTAGGCTGACTGAAACAGGTGCTGATTCACCACCGTAAATAACGGCAGGGATTAAGTTCGCGTTACGACGTAGGCGGCGGCTCGCACCTTTCCCTAAATCGGTACGCGCTTGTGCGTTAAGAGTAAATTCGCTCATGTGTATCTCTCCAGAAAAACAACAACGCCCGTCAACTTGCGACCAGTGACGAGCGGGGTTGTGAAAGCCTAAATAAGTTAGGCGGTAGTTGATCGCACGTTGTTCAACGGAACATCGCGCTAATCGATTCTTCATTGCTGATACGGCGTACCGCTTCGGCAACTACTGGGGCAATGTCGAGTTGACGAATGCGCGAGCAGGCTTGAGCAGCAGCAGACAGCGGAATAGTGTTAGTCACCACGATTTCATCAAGCAATGAGTTCTCGATATTCTCGATGGCTCGACCGGATAAAATAGGGTGGGTGCAATAGGCTAATACTTTAGAGGCGCCGCGCTCTTTTAGTGCTTTAGCGGCGGTGCATAAGGTACCTGCTGTGTCGACCATATCATCTACTAAAATGCAGGTACGGCCTTCAACATCACCGATAATGTGCATGACTTCAGATTGGTTTGCTTTAGGACGACGCTTGTCAATAATGGCAAGGTCAACGCCTAAAGATTTAGCCACAGCTCGGGCGCGAACAACACCACCAATATCCGGTGAAACAATCATCAGGTTGTCAAAGCGCTGGGTGTGGATATCATCCACCAGCACTGGAGAACCGTAGATATTATCCACTGGAATATCAAAGAAACCTTGGATTTGGTCAGCATGTAAATCAACTGTCAAGACACGGTCAACGCCAACACCAGAGAGCATATCAGCAACCACTTTGGCGCTAATTGCTACACGAGCTGAACGAGGACGACGGTCTTGGCGGGCATAACCGAAATAAGGAATCACCGCAGTGATGCGCGACGCTGAAGAGCGGCGGAATGCATCAATCATGACAATGAGTTCCATAAGGTTGTCATTGGTCGGAGCGCAAGTGGGTTGGATTAAAAACACATCCTTACCGCGTACGTTCTCGTTGATTTCCGCACTGACTTCACCGTCAGAGAATTTACCGATCGAAGCATCGCCCAATGGAATATACAATTGAGCTGCTACACGACGGGCGAGGTCGGGGTTTGCGTTCCCCGTAAAGATCATCATCTTCGACACGCGCAGTACCTGTTTTACTGAGGGTGGACCTGACGAAAAAAACCTTCGTGTCTCGCGA
>SMEO01000205.1_pt1 | contig 23371 bp, 18 predicted proteins | sample 2456251 | NCBI WGS metagenome assembly SMEO01 (sample SAMN10132594, study PRJNA489261) | soil metagenome | isolation source: day1 control-silt loam soil ammended | place: USA | reverse complement strand
GCCTGAGCTGCTGAATGCATATCCAGACGATCACGAATGGCCGCACGGGCCATGACCACCCCGACACAACCACCCAAGGCCTGCAGAATCCGTGCAGCGATCAGACTCCATTCATCCTGTGCAAACACACACAGCAGACTTGCCACAATGTATAAACACAGCCCAAAATACAGCGGTGGTTTACGCCCAATCCGGTCACTGATCGGCCCATAAATCAGTTGCCCCACAGCCAGACCGAAGAAGTAAGCCGGCAAGCTATTCGAGACCATTTGGGTACTGACGCCAAAATCTGCTGCCATCGCCGGCAAGGCAGAAAGATACATATCAATGGATAAAGGCCCGAGCGCACTCAGCGCCGCTAGCAAAACAATCCAGGACATGGCATAAGGTGGTTGTACGATTTTATTCGATGGCATAAGCATGAAGATTTAAAGCGCTAATATGCAGACAAGTTAACACAGTGCATAGTATGATTTAGCTTGAAATGAAATTTTATAAACCTACTATTTTTCATTGGCATATTCAGATTCATCTGTAAGACTGCAGTATAAAGGACGACTTTTGAAATCTTGGCTCACTCGTCTCAAGCAAACCACCTATAATACGACCTTGATGTATAACCTGCGTATGATGACGGCATTTGCAGGTACCGCCTTTGTTCCCTATTTTATGGGGCAACAATTGATGACGATTCCCCTGACTTTAGGTGTGGTCGCAGCCGGTTTAAGCGATATTGATGACCGCTTTTCGGTGCGTATTCTCAATCTCCTGTATACCTACATGGGTTTCTTTATTACTGCGGTTGGCGTTTATCTGCTCTATCCTTATCCGCCGCTGTTCGCCTTGGCCTTGATTGTTTCTTGTATTGGCCTGATTCTGCTTGGCTCCCTTGGCAGGCGCTATGCCACAATTTCTTATGGCTGTCTGGTGGTTTCCGTCTATGCCATGCTGGGTGTCGAACTGTTCGATGAATGGTATAAGCAGGCCGGCTTGCTGGTCATCGGTGCGATGTGGTACGGCATTCTGTCGACGCTCAGCTTCCTGGTCTTCCCTGCCCGGTTGGCACAAGACAAGCTTGCCACCTCTTATGCTTCGCTTGGTGACTTTTTATATGCCAAGTCCAATCTGTTTGATGTGGACATGACCCCGACCAGTTATCAGCAGAGCATGATTGATCTTTCTCTTGAAAATGGCAAACTGATTGCCATTTTTAACGAAATGAAAACGGCGCTCTTGACCCGTCTAAAAGGCGACCGTGGGCAAAAAGATACCCGTCGCAGTCTGCAATATTATTTTGTGGCGCAGGATATTCATGAACGTGCCGATTCAGCCCATATTGATTATCAGAAACTGGCCAAGATTTTCCAGCACAGCGACATCCTGTTCCGCTTTCAGCGCATCATGTCGATTCAGGGCAAAGCCTGCAAGGACCTGAGCGAAAGTTTGCTGCTGCGCAAGCCTTATGTACATAACAAACGCTTCAAGCATGCTTTTGACAATCTTCGGCTGTCTCTGGAGAAATTACGTCAGGATCAGCATTATGATCAGGTCTGGATTAATGCCTTATTTTCACTATTTCAGAACCTGAAATCGATTGATGCCCAGTTACGTAACCTGGAAACCGAGCAAAGTATCAAAGCCGAGCGTTTTAAACATATTGAAAACCAGCTCAGAGATGATGACCTGAAAGGCTGGGACGACATCAAGGTTCGAATTAAACAGCATCTCACTCCAGAATCGGTGCTGTTCCGGCATGCCATCCGCCTGTCGATTGTGCTGCTGATCAGCTATATCTTTGTACAGGTCAGCAATATTGAATATGGTTACTGGATTTTATTAACTGCACTGTTTGTCAGCCAGCCAAACTTTAACGCCACCAAGCGGCGTTTACGTCTGCGGATTGTCGGTACCTTGGTCGGTATTATTTTCGGTTATGCCATTTTATATTTTGTACCTTCTGTCGAAGGACAATTATTACTGCTGGTGTTCAGCGGGATCTTGTTCTTTGAATTGCGTAGTAAACAGTATGCCCAAGCCACGGCCTTTATCACGATTCTTGCGTTGATCAACTTCAATCTGGATGGTATGGGCTTTGCTGCGGCTATCCCGCGGATGATTGATACCCTGATTGGCTGTGCCATTGCCTGGTTCGGGGTCAGCTTTATTTTCCCGGACTGGAAGTTCCGACGTTTGCCGCGCAGTATCAAACGCAGCTTGCAGGCAGAAGCGGACTATTTAAGTGAAGTGATCGAGCAATATAAATCGGGGCGTAATAATGGCCTGAAATATCGGATTGTGCGCCGTGCTGCCCACAATACCGATGCAGAGGTGGCTTCACTCATTTCGACCCTGGCCACTGAACCGGATATTGATCCGGTACAAAAATCGCTGGCCTTTGAGTTCCTGTGTCTGAACCATACCTTTATCAGTTATATCGCCGCGCTGGGTGCGCACCGGGGAAGAATTGAGGATCAGGACATTCTGAATTTACTGGATAATGCATTAGAGAACATTCGCGGTGCATTATTACGAGACGAAACGCCCGATTTAAGGGCGCAAAATATGATCGTCCATATTCGTCAGCGCCTGTCACATGATCAGGAACAAGATCAGAAATCTCTGATCATTTTGCAGCAGCTGTCTTTAATGTTCAGTATTTTAAACCAGTTGAGCCAATTGAAACAAAGTTTGAGCCATGAGCGTGATGAACAGGCAACAGAACTCGGTTCATTATAATTTGGATGATTTTGGAACAATATACTCACTGAATTGGTACAATTAATGCTAAACTTTTTACAGTTTTAAATCTGCTAGTTTCACTATGACCGCGAAAAATTTATACGCTTATACCCTACAGCCTGTGAACTATGAAATTTCAGAAGCCGAGCAGCGTCATGCTCAGCTGGTGATCTGGCGTAGTACCAATAAAATTGGCATGAAAGCATGGCTGATCATGGGTGCTGTTGTTGCACTTTCTATTCTGGGCCTTCTGCTTCTCAAGAACTATTCAACCGTGTTCTGCTGGGTGGCGATTGCCTGTGTGGTGTTGTATTACCTGATCCGTACCTTTGGTCTGGAATGGTATGTTAAACGCAAGATGAATGAATTTCCGGTACAGGAAATCAAAGGTGTTCGTCTGGGCGTACAACCGCACGGTATCATCATGCGTCAGAAAATGGGCATGCAGGAAGGTGTGGGTGCGATCAGCTGGAAAGACATTTATGAATGGTACAACACACCAGAATTCATGTTGGTCAATTTCAAGGTAAAAGGCCAGCAAGGTGCTTATATCCTGCCTAAACGTCTGGACAGCAAAAACTTTTCTTTTAACACGATTCGTAAGCATCTAGAAGCAGAAGTTGGCGCAGCCAAACAAATCTAAACTTGTACACGTTTCAACAAAAAACCTCCTGCCCCGGCATGGAGGTTTTTTTAATCCTAAAACAATAAATGATAATGAGAATAAATATTATCCTCAACACCTATAATTCAGTATTAAAGTTCAGTTATAATTTGGCCACTTTTATAAAGCTCACCCTTAATCTGACGACCATGTTTAAAAAAACATTTTTCCAAATCCACTGGTTTCTGGGGATTACAGCAGGTTTAATCCTCTCTTTGATGGGCGTCACTGGCGCAATTTATTCCTATGAACAACAAATCTTAAAATGGATAAATAACGACAGTTATACGGTTCAGGTTCAGCAAGGTGACAAACTTACGCCTGCTCAGCTGTATCAGCATTTTCAAAATACCACTCCAGAGATGAAGATTAACAGTATTAGCGTGGCACAAGATCCAAGTGCTTCAAGTACTGTAAATATTGCCAAAGAGGGAGCACGGCGTGGTCATAACATCCTGATCAATCCCTATACTGCCGAAGTTTTGCCTGAAATTAAGGGTCGGGAATTTTTCCAGTTTATTCAGCAACTGCATCGTAATTTAACGGTTGGCCCGGTCGGCAAACAGATTACCGGTGCTTGTACTTTAATGCTGATCTTTTTCGTCTTGTCCGGTCTTTACCTGCGCTGGCCAAAGCGTCATTCGATCAAGCAATGGTTCTTTGTAAAACCCAAGCTGAAAGGCCGTAATTTTATCTGGGATCTGCATGCTGTTGTGGGAACCTGGGTGGTGATTTTCTACCTGATTCTGGCTTGTACCGGCCTGTACTGGTCCTATGACTGGTGGCGTAGCGGGATGTTTAAAGTTCTCGGCGTTGAACGTCCACAGCCTACCATGCAAGCCAATGCGGGCAATAATCGTGGTGAAGGACGTCAAGGTGGCGAACGCGGCCCACGTGGTGAAGGACGCGAAGAAGGCATGAATCCAGAACAGATTAGCCGCGCGCTAGATTTGAGCTGGACTGGCTTTAATACTGAATTTTCAGATAAATATTCCACAGTAACCTTTAATCTTCCCAAAAAACCCGACGGCAGCATGCAGCTCAGCTTTGTCGATCCGGTTGCCCAACATGAACGTGCGCGGAACAGTGCCACTTATAATTACCAGACAGCCGAATTTACAGAAGTTGAGCTCTATGAAGATAAAAAGCTCAATGAAAAGATCATGAGCAGCATGTTACCGGTGCATCGTGGCAGCTTCTTCGGCCCGATCTACCAGTTCTTTGCCATGGTCGCAGCCTTGTTAATGCCATTATTCTTTGTGACAGGCTGGATGCTGTATCTGAAACGTCGTAAACAGAAGCGCTTAACGCTGGCAGCGCGTCAGGGTGTCACTCCAGTTGACTTAGATGAAAATGCCAAACCTTGGCTAATTGCTTATGCATCACAAACAGGTGTCTCAGAACAACTGGCTTGGCGTACAGCAACTGCCCTGCAGGAAGCACGTCAACCGGCAACAGTAAAAGCGGTACAACAACTGACGCTTGCCGATTTACAGCAAACTGAGCAGGTATTATTTGTTGCCAGTACTTATGGCACAGGTGAAGCACCTGATCTGGCCTCTTCTTTTGAGAAAAAAATCCTGTCTGGCAAAGCTGATTTGCGGCATTTAAATTATGCGGTGTTGGCGCTCGGTTCTCAAGAATATCCGGATAGCTATTGCAGTTTTGGTCACCGTATTGACCAGTGGTTGCAGCAAAATGGTGCCCAGCAGTTATTCACTACCATTGAAGTGGATAATGCCAATAATGAGCACATCCAGCAATGGAATACTGCACTGGCACAAGTAACTCGCCTTGAACTGCAAGCCATGGGTATCGATAAAACCTTTGATCAGTGGACACTGACTCAACGTGAAATCCTCAATCCAGGTAGTCTGGGTGCTCCTGCCTTTAATATCGAACTGATTCCTGAGCATGAAGCAATCTGGCAAGCAGGTGATATTGCCGAGATTCAGCCAGCTAACAGTCCGGAACGTATTCAGGCATTTATGCAACAACACAATATTGCTGCCGGCACACAAGTGCCTTCTATGCAGCAAAGCATTGAGCGCGCGCTTTGGGATCGTGATCTGACTCAGGCAGAACCTTTTGATTCAATGGATCAGCTCCTCAAGCAATTACCGGCTTTGGCATCACGTGAATACTCGATTGCCAGCATTCCAAGTCAGCAAGTCCTGCGTCTGGTGGTACGTCAGCAAGCTGATGCGAATGGAAATCTAGGTCTGGGTTCAGGCTGGTTAACCCAGCATGCCGCACTCAATGCACCGATTGCGCTACGCATTCGCAGCAACGAATCGTTCCACCTGATTGATGATAACCGTCCGATCATTTGTATTGGGAATGGTACCGGTATTGCTGGTTTAATGAGTCTGCTCAGCTCCCGTAACCGTCAGGAATACACCCAAAACTGGCTGATCTTCGGTGAACGTCAGCGTGAACATGATTTTTTCTTTGCAGAAACCATTCAGGCCTGGTTGCAAATGGGAACCCTGAAACGGCTGGATCTTGCGTTCTCTCGTGACCAGCAGGAAAAAGTCTATGTGCATCATAAATTACGGGAACAGGCTGAAGAGCTGAAAACCTGGGTTGCCCAAGGCGCAGTGATTTATGTCTGTGGTAGCATCAATGGCATGGCCAGTGATGTCGATCAGGCCCTGACCGAGATACTTGGTGAAACGCTGCTCGATCAATTACGTCTGGATGGCCGTTATCGCCGTGATGTATATTAAGATGAACTGATATACTAAAAACCGGGCGCAATAGCCCGGTTTTTGAAAATACAAAAGTAATAATAAAAATATGAATAAGAAAAAAGGAAACTTGGATGCTCAATCAACTTAAACGAAGTCTCAGTCTGATCTTTGGCTTGATCCTCTGTATCAATAGCGTCTGGTTACTGAATCAGGATCAAAGGCATTTTGGTATCATGCTGTCTATCATCATTGGTGTGGCACTGATCCTGTATGCCCTGCTTTTTTCATCTATTCAGCGCTGGAAACAAAATTCTCGACTCAGAACATTGTTCTGGAACAGTCTCTGGGGCGGATTTTTACTCTGGATGATCAGTGTTGCGATTTTTTTCGCTTATATCCAGATGTCGATCAACTCGAATATTCCTGCACAACCGGCTACAGCGATTCTGGTATTAGGTAGTGGGATTAACCAGGGTCAACCCTCACCCATCTTAAAAAATCGTCTGGATACTGCAGCAAAATATGCAGAACAATATCCAGATACGTTGATGATTATGACCGGAGGACGAAATTTCCGGGAAAGACAAAGCGAAGCTGAAGTCATGCAACATTATATTCATACGACCTATCCGCAGCTCAAAAACCCGATTCGCTTAGAAGATCAAAGCAGAAGCACCCAACAGAACCTGCAATATTCTCAGGCGATCTTGCAACAACAGAATATTGATCGAAATGAGCCTATTGTGATTGTGACCAACGATTTTCATAGCCCGCGTGCCCGTGCCATTGCCAGACATCAGGGCTATCAGCAAGTGATCAGTCTGAGTGCCCGCACTCCTCAGAATGCTCGCTACCATTCATGGCTACGTGAATATTTTGCGTTGATTAATGGCTGGCTGCTGAATGAATATTCACTGTTCCAATAAACAAGCTATTTAACAACAAGAAAATTAATTTAAACGAATGTGTCTTGGCAAAGGCATATCCGGATTTTTAAAAAGTTCCGGCTTTTGCACATAGATCTGATACAGATAATTTTTGATATCCAGTAATAATTTTTCCGGTGCCACCAGAATATTCTGCCCTTCTGGCGTCAGATCAAGAGACACAATGGTACTTTCCTGACGTAAAAACGGAATCACTTTCTCTACAAAATCCTTGAGACCAATTTCCTGAATATCGTAATTCACCCAATTGTCTTTAATCAGCAGACGAGCCAGACCTTTACTGTGCCAGCAAGCAAATGCACGCTGTCCAGTAGGGGTCGCACACAAAGCCCAGCCATCCTGATAAAGCGCAAAAATGCCGGCATTCGCGACAATCGATTCAATATATTGTTTATAAAGGTGTTGAGGGTCGTATGTAGTTTGAGATTTGGTCGCTGCCTTGCGCTGATATGGATTTCTCATCGTCGTGAAACCTTCAAATTATTATAGACTTCAAATTCTATGAAATGTTCAGTGTTTAGGCAAGAAAGATATGGTGGGCGCTGACGGGATCGAACCGCCGACATTCTGCTTGTAAGGCAGACGCTCTACCAACTGAGCTAAGCGCCCTGAGAAAAACAACAGCGTTGTTTTTAATGACGCAAGACAAGGAATGTCTTGGTATATTGAACACTCAGATCTCAGGAATCCAAGCTTCTCATCTTAGGATGGCGCAGCGGACGGGGCTCGAACCCGCGACCCCCGGCGTGACAGGCCGGTATTCTAACCAACTGAACTACCGCTGCATCGTAAGAATCTGGTGGGCGCTGACGGGATCGAACCGCCGACATTCTGCTTGTAAGGCAGACGCTCTACCAACTGAGCTAAGCGCCCTGATAAAGAGTGTCAATCTTTAGTTTAATCAAATTTAAGCTCAGGGACCTAAATTTAATTTCTTTTGAAATGGCGCAGCGGACGGGGATTATGGTGGGCGCTGACGGGATCGAACCGCCGACATTCTGCTTGTAAGGCAGACGCTCTACCAACTGAGCTAAGCGCCCTCAAAAGGTCTATCGTATAAATGGCGCAGCGGACGGGACTCGAACCCGCGACCCTCGGCGTGACAGGCCGATATTCTAACCAACTGAACTACCGCTGCATTTACACAATGTCGCTATTGTGGCAAACGAGAATCAAGATCTTAAAGTGGCGCAGCGGACGGGGCTCGAACCCGCGACCCCCGGCGTGACAGGCCGGTATTCTAACCAACTGAACTACCGCTGCAACTATAAGGTCTCAACATGAAAGAGCTTGGTGGGCGCTGACGGGATCGAACCGCCGACATTCTGCTTGTAAGGCAGACGCTCTACCAACTGAGCTAAGCGCCCTTTCTAAACGTCTATCATCGTTTGATGGGTGCATTATAGAGAATCTGCACAGCCTGTCAAACGCTTTTCGGAATGTTTTCCACTTTTTAGGTGTGAGTGATTAAAAAATAGGTTGTTTGTTAAAAAAAACAACACTTTTTGTTTATTTTTTAAGTCTCTACCGAAATTTTTTAATTTCCAAAATGAAAATCACAACAAAATTTCCTGTCTTCTCTTGCGAGATTTCAGACTCACTCAGGCAGTATGCTTTAGTTCCGATCAAGAATTATACAAAGCTTTAAAATTACTCGGCGTTGTGTTCATGTAATCTTTCAACTGTCATTTATTTTTATGTGAAAAATAGCGATAAAGTTTAGCTTTAGACGATGATTCAACCCGTTTCATGCTGTAAAAATAGGATCTGGATCAGATTAATAAATGTCTTAAACTGTATTAAATCATCTCATCCCGCCCGTAAAAACAAAATCATTTTCACATGACATTAAAGATCGATTCATTATTCAGTATGCACACCCTTCAGCATTTTTGAATCTAATGCATGTTCCGAGATATACACCAAGGCATTCTCACCCACCAGGTCAAAGAGTTCAGCGACCTCCAGATTACGCATACGAATACAGCCATGAGAAAGTGGCTCTCCCATCATTTCTGTTTCTGGCGTGCCATGAATATAGATATAACGTTGATAGGTATCGCAGCCCTCGCCTTGATTAAAACCGGCTTCAAGCCCACTCAACCATAAAATACGGGTCAAGATCCAGTCACGTTGCGGAAACTCTGCTGCCAGTTCAGCATCATAAATTTCACCCGTCGCCTGACGTGCAATAAATACACTGTTTAAAGGTGCATTCTGACCAAACTTTTCAGCGATCTTGTGCCAGCCACGTGGGGTCTTGCCACTATTTTCAGTTTCACCAATGCCATTTTTACCAGTGGAAATCAGATATTGCTTGTTTAGACGTGGCAAATACAGCTTTTGTTGGGCGAGATCAATCAGGATATCTGCTTGATCCAGATGCAAGGTATTCATGACTTGTTATTCTCTGAATCTACTTTATTTAACTCTGTTTTCTTTAACTTTATCTCTGTTTTTTCAGTATGAATCGTTTCTTGATGAAGCATCACCTGATCCGGTTCAGGACGTCGCCATAACCAGATGGCCACAATCAGCATGGTGATATTGGTAAAGGCTTTTACTGCCAAGGGTGCGGTAGTAAACAGCATGATAATCCCGCTGATCAGCATCATGATACTGGCCAGCCATTTGGCCTTACGCGGTACAGTACCATGTGCCCGCCAATCTCTTAAAGTCGAGCCATATTTGGGATGGTTCAATAACCAGTTATCCATTTGTGGCCAACCTTTAGATGCCGCCCAAGCAGCCAGAATCAAAAAGACCGTTGTTGGCATACCCGGCAGGATTGCACCGATAAAGCCCAGGATCACAAACAGCACCACCAGACTCCGCCAAAACAACACTTTCATACATCAACCCTAACCGCAGAATTCAGGTAGTATAAAGCGTTTTCCGATACTGTCCGTTGTATTTCTGCACTTTTCACAGGTTGTACCATGTCTTTTTCCAGTTTAAACCAAAATCTTGTAGAAGCATGGCATCGTTATCAACATCCTCTGGTACGGCAACTGGCATTTGCTGTCGGCAGTCCGAATATCCTGTCCGGTATTCCCGAGGAGCTTGAACTCATACATCGCTTTGAGCTGCATGACAGCCAGACTTGGCAGCAATATCTTAGCCAGTATCATCCACGTTTGGAATTTCTCGATCAGCATCCAGAAGAATTAATCGAATTTGTGCAGCAACTGAAAAGCACGCGTTTGGGGCTGCGCTTTGAAATGCTGGTCTGGTTCTGGTTACTCGACGATGCTTATCATCCCTATCGGCTACTCGGTCATAGTATTCAGCAAATTGAGGGTGCAAAAACCTTGGGTGAACTGGATTTCCTAGTCCTTAATACCGATACCGGACTGGTTGAACACTGGGAAATTGCCCTGAAATATTATCTGGCCGAAGCAGATTTTAGTCTGCCGCATTGGTACGGCCTGAACCGCACCGATACCTTAATCAGAAAAATGAACCATTTCACACAAAAACAGTTCCAATTTGATGAAGCTTTAGCACATTCTATTCAAAAACGTTTTTGTGTGATGAAGGGACAGTTGTATCTGCCGACCCATCATGCTGACCAGCCTATTCCCACCTGGATTAATACCAAGCGTCGCCTAGGTCTATGGGGACAGCATATTCCTGCTGCACAAGACGCGTTCTATCGCCTGCAGCGGCATGAATGGATTTATCCGCAAGCCCAGCCAAGCAGTTTGACTGCGACCTGGTGGACGGATGGTCTCTATAAAAAAATCGATCGCAATGACTTCTATATGTATCGCCAACCGGTACTAAGCCAGTATCCATCACATAAGCCCCTATAAAGCATTACATTTATTAACCGAAGCACTATGAAAACCACATATTTTTTAGTGCGTATATTTTCTACTCTAAGTTCCACATCATAATAATTTTATTATTGATTATACGGAGATGATGATGAAAAAAATTCTTGCTGCTTCATTAATGATGGCTTTTGTATTAACTGGCTGTAACACCGTAAAAGGTATGGGCAAAGACGTGTCTAAGGCGGGCGATGCGGTAACCAATACTGCTGAAAAAACCTCTGACGAAATCCGTCAAAACTAGTTTTTTCTTAAATGCTCATAGAACCCTATCTCAGATAGGGTTTTTTTATATCGATCGTTCACATTCAAGCCGATATTCGCCTATTATAGAGCCGAGAAAATTATCGACTGTTGAAAACCGCATGAGCTCTTCCGCTACTCTCGATTTAAGCCTGCAACTATTACGTCAGCCTTCTGTCACCCCCATTGATCATGACTGCCAGAATATTATGGCGGAACGTTTAAAAAAGATTGGTTTCAATATTGAATCCATGCGTTTTGAAGATGTCGATAATATCTGGGCACGCAAAGGCACAGAAGGTCCGGTCTTCTGTTTCGCTGGCCATACCGATGTGGTGCCAACGGGCAACCTGGATGACTGGAACTCAGATCCATTTTTACCCGAAATCCGTGAAGGTAAACTTTATGGTCGTGGCAGTGCCGACATGAAAACGGCTTTGGCAGCTATGATCGTAGCGACAGAACGTTTTGTAGAAAAATACCCAAATCATAAAGGTTCAATTGCTTACCTGATTACGTCAGATGAGGAAGGCCCATCAATTAATGGTACAGTCAAGGTCATTGAAACCCTGGAAGCGCGTAATGAAAAAATTACCTGGTGTCTGGTCGGTGAACCGTCAAGTACCCATAAACTGGGGGATATTGTCAAAAATGGCCGTCGCGGTTCTTTAAATGCCAATCTCACGGTAATAGGCAAACAAGGTCATGTGGCATATCCGCATCTGGCAGTGAACCCGATTCATAGCGCCTCTAAAGCGATTGCCGAGCTGTGTGACACCGTCTGGGACCATGGCAATGAATATTTCCCGGCAACCACTTTCCAGATTTCCAATATCAATTCAGGTACAGGCGCAACCAATGTTGTTCCGGGTAGCATGAATCTGCTATTTAACTTCCGTTATTCAACTGAAGTGACTGCCGAAGAACTTAAAGCACGTACTGTGGAAATTCTGGATCGTCACGGTGTGGATTATGATATTTCCTGGACTTTATCTGGCTTGCCATTTCTGACCCCGGTCGGCGAGCTGGTCAATGCAGCTAAAACCGCTATTCTAAATGTCACAGGCACTGAAACCGAGCTTTCTACTTCTGGTGGAACCTCGGATGGCCGCTTTATTGCACCTACAGGCGCACAGGTACTGGAACTTGGCGTATTGAATGCCACCATTCACCAGATCAATGAGCATGTTGATATTGCCGATCTGGAGCCACTGGCTGAAATTTATGAACAGATTTTGGTAAATTTACTCGCCAATTAAGTAAATTCATAACGCAATAAAAAAGGAACTCCATGGAGTTCCTTTTTGATATTTGATAGTTTGCATTACAGCCCGATTGTAGCCTGAATATTCGTCATATTCGGAATATGGAACAGCTGTTCATTCATTCGTACATATTGGAAAATTGCAGGGTCATTCACCGGCTGATCGACATCGACCACTTCAGAAATACGAATCCGGATGGTTTTCGGCATTTCATTGCACATTAGGGCAAAACGCTGATTGATCTCATCACCTTCAATCACCAGTGCCACGCCATGTTGACGTGAAGGCTCATTGATGGCATAGACTGGCAATTGTGCTTCATGCCATTCCACTGTCTTGACCTGGGTATTGCTGTCCAGCGCTGACAGCACAATGTTTTGTGGCAATAACATCGGATCTTTGCCATGACAGTCAATAATATAGGCATCAATAAATCCGGTCGATACCGTAATCAGATGCTGAAGTTCCTGCTGGCTAATCTGATCAGCCATCTTGCTCGTCGAATTGCTCTGACTCATCGATTACCCCTGTTTTTCGGCAATTAATTGTTGAATATTGGCCAGCAGTTCAGCTTCCTGGAACGGTTTACCCATATAGTGGGTCACGCCCAGACTGAATGCACGTTCACGATGTTTCTCACCAGTACGCGACGTAATCATGATAATCGGCAAGTCACGGTGAATATCATGGTGACGAACCAGGTTGGTGACTTCAAAACCATCCATACGTGGCATTTCGATATCCAGCAGCATCAGATCCGGTCTGACATTTTCTAGCTGCTCGATCGCATCTACACCATCTTTGGCGGTCACAATGTCATAGCCCTGACGTTCAAGCAGACGCGAAGTTACCTTACGTACTGTCACCGAGTCATCGACAATCATCACCAGACGGCGTGCGTTAGAATGACGCGAACCATCACGCTGATCATGCATCTGTTTCACACGCTGTGTCGCCTGAATCTGACGCGCAATATTCTGGCCATCGAGAATCAGACAGACCTGACCATCACCCAGAATCGTAGCACCCGCCACTACCCCGATGTTGGCAAACTGCTGTCCAATCGGTTTCACCACAATCTGTGCACGTGAACCCACCAGTTGATCGACCAGCAAGGCAATGGTTTGGCCACTGTTGCCCTTAATCAGAAGCACCGGCAATGAATGACCGACATTATTCAGACGTGGAATCGGCTGAGTACCGACAAATTCAGACAGATAACGCAGCTTGTAGTTTTCACCATCAATCTTGAAGTAATCGTCTTTACTGTTAAAGTAAGTTTCCAATGTGGTCGGCGCAATCCGCACGATTCGGTCAATCTGCGCCAGAGAAATTGCATATTGCTGATCGCCCGCTTTCACCATCAAGGCATCACTAACGGCCACTGTCGTCGGTACGCGAATCGTAAAGACCGTGCCCTTACCCAGTTCCGAGCTGACCGAAACATGACCGCCGAGCAACTTGATTTCACTTTGTACCACGTCCAGACCAACGCCACGACCAGAAATCTGGGTGACTGCTTTTGCGGTAGTGAAACCAGGATGGAAGATATATTGTAGTATTTCATCCTGATCAATCGGCTGGTCGGCTTTGATCAGATCCAGACTGAGGGCTTTCTCACGAATTTTCTCCGCATCGATCCCCTTGCCATCATCACTGAAAGAAACGATGACATCGGTTCCTTGGCGGCTGATGTTCAATACAATAGAACCCACTTCCGGCTTGTTCAATGCCAGACGATCTGCGGTATCTTCCAGACCGTGGTCAATCGCATTACGCAACATATGTTCAAATGGCGTAACCAGACGTTCCAGAATATTACGATCCAATTCACCTTCAGTATTCTGCACAATCAGTTCGGCAGGACGGTTCAAGGTGGTTGAGGTTTGACGCACAATACGTTGTAAACGCGGCAACATCCGGTCAAACGGCACCAGACGGGTACGCATCAGGCTTTCCTGAATCTCGGCCTGAATACGCGATTGTTGTAATAATAAACCTTCAGTTTCACGAATCTTGTCGGCCAAGGTGCTCTTGAAATCGACCAGATCCGATGCCGATTCTGCCAGAGATTTAGATAACTGGTTCAACGATGAATACTGGTCCATTTCCAGCGGATCGAAGTCGGCATAGCGCGAATTTTCTGAACCATGTTTGGCAATAATCTGTGATTCCAGCTCGCCTTCCATTCGACGCAACTGGTCGGCAAGTCGTTTGATCGCCAGTTCCATCTCGTTCAGGGTATTGCCAAGCTGACCCAGATCCATCTCGATCCGCGAACGGTTAATCGAGTTCTCACCCGACAGGTCAATCATCTTCTCGACCAGATCAGCAGAGATACGAATCATCTCGTTATTGCTATCGCTACTGCCTGTATTCGCCCACTCACCCATCATCTGTGGCGGTTCAGTACCATCACCCTCAACAAAACCAAAGTCGGTACTGACCACCAGATGTTCTGTTTTTGCCAGACGCTCAGGCAATTGCGCAGTGACGTCCACATAAGCAATCTTTTTCAGACTGCTTTGAAGCTGCTCAAAACCGCTATAGTCGCGCTGGAAAATTGCCTGTTTTAACCAGGCCAGTGTTTTCTGCAATAAGCCATCATAGGCATTCGAGTTAAATTGATAAACTGCAAACTGCTCGAAAGTGGTTTCCAGTTCATAGGCAATGCTGGCCACCTCTTCAGTTTCAATCATGCGTGCACCACCTTTAATACTGTGGGCAGCACGTTGTAACTGAAGTAATAAACTACGGTCACTACGCTGATCAAACCATTGATTGAGCAGCTTCTCTGCATTGGCCAGAATTTCTTCAGACTCTTCGAGGAAGGTTTCTTCAACGATTGATTTCAGCTCATCTTCTTCAGAGCGTTCAACTTGATTTTCAGTAAATCCAGGGGTTTCAACTAATTTTTCTGTTTCAGCCAGATCAGTTGCAGGCTGTTCTGTCGCCACTGATTCTTCGAATGGCACTTCAGGAGTCGATAGCATCTCTAACGCGGTCACGTTGAATTCAGCAGTTGTGCTTTCAACAGCAGCCAACGTTTGCCCAGAAAGTAGTGCCTGAATATTTTGTAAAATTGCCACCGCTTCTGTCGCCGGATAATCAATGCCATCATCTCGAATGGACTGAATACGGTCGGACACGTTATCCTGTACCAGACGGACAATCTGGATTAAAGCAGGTGTTACGGCAATCTGCTGACGGATCACCCGTTCATAAATACTTTCCAGTTCATGGGCAATCAAACCGATATGCGAAGCCGCAATCATGTTTGCACCACCTTTTAAGGTATGCAAATGACGCATCAGATTGTTCAGTGAAGTCGTATCATCCTGTTTTTTGCTCCAGGTATTCAGATCTTCATCAATACCTGCCAGCAATTCATCGGCTTCTTCCAGAAAGATACCTAACAGTTCTTCATCGAAATCACGGTTGGTTTCAGCACTCTCGCGCTGTTGACGATCGGCTGCAATACGCTGGCTCAAGGCAGCGAAATCTACGCTGCCTGTGGTTAAGGTGTCAGCCGTTGGGAGAGTATCTGTGGTCGCCTCAACGCCTGACTTTTCAGTCTCTTCAGCAAAGATCTCAAGATCCTGTTGTACAAATGCCGACAGTTCACTTAAAGTTTTTTGGATGTCATCATTCAGAATGACGCGCTGTCCTGCGGCCAGGGTATCAAATAAATGAATAAATTCCTGATGTGCCTGTGCAAACAGTTCATAAGCATAATTGCTGTTTAACAGCACCGGCTTTTTAAGCAGGGCATCATAAGCCGATTTCAGATCTGCCGTGAATTCATGAATTCCTTTGGCCGCGCGGCTATCAGTATGCGCCAGTAATTCTGCAGCCTGTTGACTCAGTGCCTGGATATATTCCGGATAATCGACTTGTGCGCGTTTATCGAATTCAAACTCAGCATCGAGCAACAGGTCAATATCCAGTTCAACCAGTTTGGACACCAGACCTTGGGTTTGAACCGCATCTGATTCAGTGACCGCAAAGCCATAATCACTCCAGACTGCTTCAAAAGTGGCATAGACCGCATCTAGTTTTTCGGTATCCCCCTGACCTAATAAATGCACATAATCACTGATAAATTCGGCATATTGAATCAGTAAGGCTGTTTCTTTTGAGGTCGAGACAATTTCATCTTGTAACAAGGTCTTAAATAACTGTTCAACTTTAGAGCTGGCTTCAAAAATCTGTTCAATCTGCGCCATCGATGAACTGCCACGCAAGGTATGAATGGCACGAATCAGGGCATTATAATCTTGTGATTTTTCATCTTCAGTACGCAGGAAGGTGGCAATCGTTTCCAGATGCTCTTCGGCTTCTTCAATGAAGATGGCCACGGTTTCTTCAATATCAGTGCGAACCGCTACTTCTACCGGCGCTGTTTCGATAATAGCAGCAGATTCACTTAGGTCATGATCTGCAATTTCCAGCCCTGTGGTCTGACCTTCGGCAGTCAAATGATCGGCCAATGCTAATAATTCTTCTAGCGCAGGTTCAGGTGAAAGGTTTTGTTGTAATTGTTGTCCCAACAGCAGCATTGGACGCAGGTCGAGATCGATTTCCTGTACATGTTTGAATTTTGGATATAAAGCATATTGATAGACATTCAGTACCGCTTGGGCAAATTTTTGCACCATCGCTGTCAGCTGAATTGAACCGGACAAGACCCGGTTCAGGGTATCTTCAACTGCCCAGGCCATTTCCCCTGCCGATTTTGCACCCACCATACGACCTGAACCTTTCAGGGTATGAAAATGACGGCGAATGGTCTTCAGATTTTCCTGATGATCTGGATTGACCAGCCATTCTGGAAATAAAGCATTTAACTCAACGAAGATTTCTTCGATTTCCTCAACAAAAATTTCAAGAATTTCTGCATCTTGATCAAGATAACTATCTTCAGGAAGCGTTGTCGTTTCAACTAAATTTTTTAATATTTCTTTCATAGCTTATGCTTCTTACGTTATGCCGCCAAGAAGGGCGCTCAAACTTAATTGTGACCGTCACGCAATACCTAATGTTTGAGGTTAAGTACATCTTGTCGAGGCTTTATCTGTATTTTTTGAATGTGCCTCAATCGTAATCAAGGCACATTCTCCCCATCATCGCTAACTTTATTCTGGTAGTTTAAAGTCAGCTACAGATTCACGTAATGCATCGGCCATATTTGCCAGTTCAGATACCGAACGTGCTGTATCGAAGGTGGCACTGGTGGTTTGCGAAGTAATTTCCTGTACGACATTCATCGTGGTCGCAATATGACCTGCAGATGCAGACTGCAGTTTCGCTGCATCGGAAATGTTCGCAATCAGTTTCGCCAGGTTATTCGATACGGTTTGAATCTCATCCAGTGCCACACCGGCATCTTTAGACAAGTTCGCACCACGTACAACCTCGGCTGTAGTTTGCTCCATCGAAATAACCGCTTCGTTGGTATCGGTCTGAATGGTTTTTACCAGGCCTTCAATCTGCTTGGTTGCAGACGCAGAACGCTCTGCAAGACGCTGTACTTCATCGGCTACAACTGCGAAACCACGACCGGCTTCACCCGCCATCGACGCCTGAATGGCTGCGTTCAATGCCAAAATGTTGGTTTGGTCGGCAATATCGTTAATCAAGGCAACGATGTTACCAATTTCCTGAGAAGATTCACCCAGACGTTTAATACGTTTTGAGGTTTCCTGAATCTGTTCACGAATCGTGTCCATCCCCTCAATCGAGCGTTGTACGACATCCGCACCATTTGCAGCAATTTGTACCGAACGGTCTGCTACCACAGCAGATTCATCGGCGTTGGCAGATACCTGATCAATCGACATGGCCATTTCGTTAATTGCCGCAGAAGCACCGGCAATTTCCTGAGCCTGATGTTCAGAAGCTTCAGCCAACTGGTTGGTAATGCCCTGTGTGGTTGCGGTATATTGCGCAACTTCTTGTGAAGTTTCAGTAATACGCGATACCAGGTCACGTAACTGGTCGATTGCAAAGTTAATCGAGTCGGCAATCGCACCGGTAAAGTCTTCCGATACTGTTGCGTATGAACGTAAATCACCATCTGCAAGATCGGCGATTTCATCCAGTAAACGTAAAATCGCATTCTGGTTACGGTCATATTCTTCTTGTAAACGGCCTACACGCTGCTTATCCGATACACCACGCAAAGAAAGCAATTTGAATACACAAAGCAAGAAACCAAGTAACAAGGCAATCAACAGGATGGCTGGAATAACGGTTTTAAGACCTGAGTTACCTGATAATTTGTTCAGGTTATCTAAAAGCACATCAGACTGGGCAAAAATAGATGCAGCGGCCTGACGAACTTTTACAATTTCAGTCGAGTTCTTCAGAATAATTGCTGATGCTGATTCGAGTACTTCATCATATTCAGCCTTAATACCTTCTAGAGATTCACGCATTGCTGGATCAGCAATACGCTGTACGCCCAGTTCAACAGAACCATTCAATTGTGCATTTAAATAAGAGCCGAAAGTTTCGGTATCGGCACTAAAGTCATCTGCCGATTCACGAGAGCCATCACTACCCGTCAATACCAGACTGATGGAACGTAAAATACGTTCTGCAATAAATACCTGGTTCTTGGCAATCACCACCTGGCTCGATGGCATATCTTGACGCGCCATCTGGTCAACCATCAAGTTATATTCCGCCTGAATCCCGGGAATTGCTTCACCAATGGCAATGTTGGTGTCGTATAACTGGTTAATGATTTTTTGTTGCGAGGTAATCAGATCAATACCGCTAGAAACTTCTGTCCACTGTTTATCAACAGCTTGTAGCGCCTCATTATCTGAATGAATATTTTTAACTGTTTCAAGGTTCTCAGCAAAAGATTTTTGCGAGTCAGTTAGGTTTTTCATTGACTCCAAATCACCCAGACTTTGAGTGAGTTCGTTGCTACGTGGCACACTATAAAAAAGATATAATAAAGTGATCAGTGCGGCTAAAAGACAGCCTGCTGCCCCATAGATCAGCGGTTTTGACTTTTCACTATCACCAAATACACGTGATAATTGATCTATTTGCGATTGAATCTTAGTGAAAAAAGCATTACCGCCTTTGCGGCCAGTGCTTTCACCTGTATTTTTCTTTTTAAGTTTAAAGCCCATGCAGCCTCTCCCCGGTTGACGCCTTGATCACTTTCGTGCGCGACATTTAATTTATAAATTTTATAGATGCGTTCATAAAATTTGGATTTTGCAACAGACGACTGAATAAGAACACATGCCACTGCTGGTTGTGCTGATGAAAAAATCCTTGACAGTATTCTTGTAAGTTTTCATCTAATTCAGATTTCTTCGAAAAGAAACTTTTCTTATTGAAATGTTGTATACCCAAAACTTGATCTACGACCAAACCGACATACTGGTCATTATGGTTGATGCACAATACTTTTTGAGTCGGTGAAAACTGACTGCTATGCCCTGATACGTATTGAGTGAGATCAGAAACGGATAACAATCTTCCCCGGATATTCGCCAGACCCAACACCCATGCTTGTGTCTTGGGTACCGGCGTATATTTTGGGGGATAAATCACTTCTGATACTTCCCCCAGCGGAGCAACAAAATATTGCCCCATCATCTCAAAAGCAATGCCCGACCATCGGTTCACTTCATTGTCATTGGAAACGTAGTTTTTATTTCCCCGTTTCGCAATGCGAAGCAATTCGATAAATCCATTTGCTGCCATAGAGCTTATCCTGCATTGAGGTGTTGCTTAATTACTTCTATTAATTGTTTTTCATCTACTGGTTTTGTTAGATAGTCTGCTGCACCCTGACGCTTGCCCCACACGCGGTCAGTGGCCTGATCTTTGGTACTGACAATCACAATTGGAATGTGTTTGGTGGTCGCCCCACGCGCAATCTGACGGGTCGCCTGGAATCCGTTTACGCCCGGCATCACAACGTCCATCAGGACCAGATCAGGCAATTCAGCCTGTGCCATGGTGACGCCATCGGCCCCATTGGCTGCTTCAATCACCTCAAAGCCATGTTTAGAAAGAATTTCTCTAAAGCGAAAAGTTTCTGTCGGTGAGTCATCCACAATTAGGATACGTGCCATGCCAATTCCCCAAAAAAAAATCAAATATTAAGCACTAATATGGTTACGGATTGCGTTCAGCAATTCATCTTTACTAAAAGGTTTGGTCAGGTATTCATCTGAACCCACAACACGACCTTTGGCCTGATCAAATAAACCATCTTTACTTGATAGCATAATCACAGGAATATTCTGGTAATTCTGAGAATTTTTAATTAACGCGCAAGTTTGATAGCCATCTAGACGCGGCATCATGATGTCTACAAACACGATATCTGGATTTGCTTCGGCAATTTTTGACAAAGCTTCAAATCCGTCGACGGCAGTAATCACTTCATAACCTTCGCGCTGAAGAAGAGTTTCCGCGGTACGACGAATGGTCTTTGAGTCATCAATAACCATAACTTTTAGATTTTGGAATTTATCGTCCATTTGTTTAACCCTTCCCATTTTAGAAACTATTATGCCATAAGGCTCATAGGATTATTTTATTACGATCGATAAACATTTTTAACATAAAGTCACTTGTATTATCAATGAACATTTTCTACACAAGTAGACAAAATCAGTTATTTTTAACAACAGCTTCACATTTTACCCACGCCGATGTTTTTTTTTTGACTAACGGTAGTTTTTAATTCGTAAATTTAAGTCTAATATAACAAGATTATTACTTTAAAATAAGTAATTTAGTCAACTTTAAATTTAGGGAGCCAATGATGGGTCAGTTTTCAGAAAAACTTGCTGTCATTGATAAAAATAAAATGACTGGTCAATTCATTGTTGCTGTGCTGTTACTATTACAGGTGACCTTAGCTTGTGCCAACAATAACCAAATCCAGCCAAAGGCCACTTGGTACCGCTATTACGATAGTAAAGGCGTGGCCAATATCAGCACTAATGTGACGCCCAATCATATCCGTTACGGTTATGAAGCGCTTGACCAGAATATGCAGGTCATTAAACGTGCTCGTCCTTATAATGCCGAAGCCGATATCAGACAGGCTCCCCAACGTGCTCAACAGGCCAAGCGGATCGCTGAAGACAATAGACTGAAGCGAGCGTACAATAATAGTCAGACCGCCTTACAGAAAAAAAATGACAGTCTGCTACAGTTGAAAAAGCAAATTGATTTTCAGCAAGAACAAATGAAGCAATTGCAAAAAGATCGAGTGATGTTTGTACGCCAAGAACGTGAATATTTACGTAAAGGTAAGGCTCCACCGGCACACCTGAAAACCACACTTGAGAATAATCATAAAAATCTCATTTCCCAAAAAGAAAATATTCAATCTTTACAAAGTCGCTATCGAAATCTGGAAGCAGAATACGACAAAATTATCGCCCGTTTAAAAGCACTTGAATAAATACAGATAGCTTGTGTTGGTTTTAAACCACAATAAGCTACAAGGACTCTTATGCAAACTGCACCACATGCTCATGGTTTAAATATGCCTTCTCCGCGCTCTCTCCTGATCATGAGTGCACTTTGCTTAAATATGTTGTTAGTGGCTTGTGATAAAAATGAACCCGTACAGCAAGCCGAAACACCCACATCCATTGAAGTCATTCCTCAAGACCTGATTGCAGTACAGTCCGGCAACTCAGTTCAAAAAACTGCGTTTACCGGCACGATTCGGGCTGTCAATCAAAGCAGTATTCAGGCGCAGGTGTCTGCCACCGCCACCAGTGTCAATGCCCAAGTCGGTCAGACCGTTTCCAAAGGTCAGGTGCTGGTACGGCTAAACAATCAGGACAATGCTGCCCGACTGGCACAGGCACGTGCCAATCTGGCCTCTACTCAAGCTCAGGCCAATCAGGCTCGAAACATGATGCAACGTAAAAAGCGTCTGCTCGATCAGGGCTTTATCTCAAAAGTAGAATATGAACAGAGTCAGGTCGATTATCAGGCACAGCTGGAAAATGTACGTGCCCAGCAAGCCAATGTCGATATTGCCGAGAAAGCAGATCGTGACGGAACCATGACCAGTCCGATCAGTGGCGTGATTACCCAGCGTCAGGTGGAACCTGGCCAAACCGTGGCGATTGGACAAACCCTGTTTGAAATTGTCGATCCTAAACAGCTGGAAATTCAGGCACGCGTGCCTAGTGACCTACAATCAAACTTAAGGCTAGGCAGTCAAGTCGAATACAGCATTCAAGGCAATCCCAATCGGTCTTTAAGTATCGGTTCCTTTGTAGAAGGCAATATTTTGAGTTCACGCCAAATCAGTGGGCAGATTATTCCCCTAGATACGCTGCAGGATATCCAGAACAAACCCTATGTCTGGGTGATTCGCCAGAATAAACTTATCAAGGTCAATGTGCAGGTACTGGAACAGCGCTATAACGACAATATTGCGGTGGTCAAAGGATTGGAAAGCACCGATCGGGTCAGCCGAATTAAATTTAGCGAAGCCGATCTACAAAAAACTGTCACACTTCGCTCGAACTAAAGCGCCTCACACAGGATCATTGACATGTGGTTTACCCGAATTAGTGTGAAGTATCCAGTTTTCACCATCATGATGATGTTCTGTCTGATGGTATTGGGACTGGCTTCCTGGCAGCGGATGGGCGTTGAAGAATTTCCCGATGTCGATTTTCCCTTTGTGGTGGTGTATACCAACTACCCGGGCGCTTCTCCAGAAACCGAGTCAGAAATAACCAAGAAACTCGAAGATCAGATCAATACCATTTCTGGTTTAAAACAGGTGATTTCACAGTCCAGTGAAGGCCTGTCGATGATCACGACTGAATTCAACCTAGATGTACCTTCTACCACAGCCGCTCAGGATGTGCGGGATAAAATTGCCTCGGTAACTGCTGAATTTCGTGATGAAATTCAGGATCCGATTGTCGAACGTTATGATCCAACCGCAAATGCGGTCATGTCGATC
>SMEO01000131.1_pt1 | contig 23504 bp, 19 predicted proteins | sample 2456251 | NCBI WGS metagenome assembly SMEO01 (sample SAMN10132594, study PRJNA489261) | soil metagenome | isolation source: day1 control-silt loam soil ammended | place: USA | reverse complement strand
TATATGAATGGACGATTAGCTTTTCCACAAATTCATTTGGTATATTTGATTCAAAATAAATGGAATTCCAGTGTGTTTTATTCATATGGTACCCTGGAGTGATTTCTTCGTAATGCTCTCTTAATTCTTCTGACCGATTTGGATCGCATTTTAATGTCAAGATAGGTTTTCCTTTAGAGTCCTCTCCAATCATTGCAAATATTTTGCCTCCCACGAAAAAACGGTCAGCTTCCCAATCTTTTTGATAATCATGAGAAGAGCCTGGGAGAGTTAAACAGTATGTTTCAATTGCTTTGTTATCCATTGTACTTCTTCCTCCTTATTAGTCATTTAATAATAACTACTTCCTCATAAAAAATGCAACATCCTGCTCGTTGAATAGCAGTCGAGCAAAATTTGATTTTCACATTGTGCTTTTCCTTTTTCATAGATCTTAGAAGTTATTTACATTCTTCAATTCTTAAACAAAAAAAGCAGGAGCGAATTCGATTGAGAATTGCCCTGCTTTTTTGTTGCGAATAAACCTGTTAGAGAGCTGAAATTACAGCTTTTTATTATCCTTTAACCGCTTGGATTTCAAGGGTAATTGTAATTTGGTCACCAACTAGAACTCCACCTGTTTCAAGTGCTGCGTTCCAAGTTAAATTGTAGTCGCTACGTTTAATTTTTGTTTTGCCACTGAAGCCTGCTTTTTCAGCACCCCAAGGATCTTTTCCTTGTCCTTCAAAGGTAATATCGAATGTTTCTTGACGAGTCACACCGTGAAGGGTCACATCACCTGTTACCGCATATTCATCATCATCTGTTTTTTCAATGTTTGTTGCTTTGAATGTTAGGGTAGGGTATTTTTCAACGTCAAAGAAGTCAGCTGAACGAAGGTGGTTATCACGGTCTTCGTTTCTAGTATCAATGCTTGCCACATCGATTGTAAATTCAATGTCAGCTGTTGTTAAATCAGTAGGATCGGCTACAATCGTTGCATCCAATTTGTCAAAGCCGCCTTTTACTTTAGAGATCATCATATGTTTTACAGAAAATCCAACTTCACTGTGGATTGGATCAAGAGTCCAGTTTGTTTTTGTCATGTTAAAATTCCTCCTAAAATATTATTAATTAAATTATTTTAAATTCGAGATGTTTTAATCTAAAGTAATTATATGAGGATTTCTTTTAATTGTCAACAAAAGTAATAAAAAAATCCTGTATCTTTCTAAGACACAGGATTTTAGCTTTAATTTGCTTGATCTTTTTCTTGATATTGATTGGCTTTACTTGGCCAGAAGGCGAGGTTACCTAATAAGGATGTAATCGCTGGTACAAGAAATGGACGAACAATAAATGTATCCATCAGCACTCCTAATGCAGTAATCATTCCAAATTGGACTAGTACCTGAATCGGTAAGGTGGCCAGCACTGAAAATGTAGCTGCGAGGATAATTCCTGCAGATGTAATTACACCGCTTGTTTCAGCAACACCCTCTTGAATGGCTTGTTTGATAGGCATTGATTTTTTCTTTCGCCAAATACTCGAAATCAGGAAGATGTTATAATCTTCGCCAAGTGCTACAAGGAAGACAAACGAGTATAGTGGAATCGTTCCTTCAATGGCTTCGATACCCATGAAATGATGGAGTATGAGCCAGCCTAAGCCCATGGCTGAAAAGAAAGATAGAATGACGGTTCCCATTAAGTAAATCATCGCTATAATAGAACGCAAATACGCTAATAATAAAAGGGAAATCAGGACGATAATGATTGGGAAAATCGTAAGTTCATCTTGTTTAACTGTTTGTTTTTTATCATATTCGGTAGCGGTTTGACCACTAATCCAAACTTTTTCTTTTGCATCAGAGATTTTTGCAGCTTTTATTTCTTTTTCAACGATGGTACGAAGCTTTGGAATGAATTCAATAGCTTTTATATCATATGGATTGATATTGAATTTGAGCTCATAAGATTGTAAATCCGGATTAGAAGTACTTGGAACAGGATCAGAAACACTGTTTACAAGCGGTTGGTTTGCTAATGTTTCAGTTAGATTTATCTTTTGACCATCCGTGTCGACAATAATCGTCGTTGGTGCTAACTCACCTGGAGAAAAGGCATCGGAAATCACTGCATAGCCTTCCCGTGAGTCCATATCTTTAGGGAATGAAGACAGAAGATCATATGAATATTTAATTTGAGATGAATATCCAGCAAGAACACCAAAGATTACAAGACTAATGACCAGAATAATCCACGGCTTAGTTGTAACCATTTGCCCAATCCACTTACCAACGCGACCTGTTTCTTTATGTTGTTTGACAGGCTTTCCTTTTTTCTTGGCTCGCTCTTCTTCCATCCCAGCTGTTCTAGGGATGATTGGATAAAAGGAAGCACGGCCGAATACGGCTAGCAAGGCTGGAACAAGAGTTAAAGCTGCTAACATCATCACTAAAATAGATAAGCTAAATGGTACGGCAAAACGTTGATAGGAGCCGTAAGTTGCCACTAATAAGACTAATAAGGAAATAACGATTGTTAATCCACTCATGGCAATAGCGCCAGAGGAATCTTTAAAGGCGGCTATTAACGCTTGGCGTTTGTTTTCATGCTTTCTTAATTCGGTACGATAGTGAGAAATTATAAATAAACAATAATCGGTACCGGCTCCAAATAAAAGCACTGTCATAATTGAAATAGCTTGTGAGTCAACGGTAATCCAGCCTTGGTCAGCCATAAACCCAAGAATCGGACTCGTGACTAAATAGGCAAAGCCAACACCAATTAGCGGGATAATGGCTAGAAGTGGTGATCGATAAATGAGCAAAAGGACAATTAACACTAGAATGACTGTTGCTAACAGTAATTGGAAATCGGCGCCTTTGAATAAGCTAGTTGTATCGACTGCAATTCCAACAGGACCTGTTACACGAACAGAGAGATTTTCAGAGTTTGTTTTAGCTTGAAAGGGGTCTGTATCGATTCGACTAGTGACCATATCCTGTATTTCAGTTATGTTATTTTTCAATACATCGGTTCCTGCATTTTCTTCAAAGAAGATTGGCTGTACAAATGTAGTACCGTCTTCTGAGACTGAGCCTTTTAAAGCTGGCATTGGTACTTGATCTAAAGGAGGAATATAAGATTGCTCCTTTAATGGAGTTTTGGTTAAGGATTTTGATACATATTGAATTTCCGCTAAGTCAGCATCTGTTAGGCCATCTTCACGATGCCAGGTAAGAAGTGCGGGAATTCCTAAGGAATTTGGAAACTCTTCTTTTATTAACTCTTCTGCAACCACGGAGTCTGCATCCTTAGAGAGAGTGGAAGCATTATCTTTCGTCTGGTCATTGACTGCAGGAAAGGCTAAGGATAAGGCGATTGTGACAATCAACCATGTTGCAATGACAACCCAACGGCTTATTTTGCCGCTCATCATGCTACTTAGTTTCCCTAATCGAGAATTGTCCAAGGAAAGCACCTCGCTTTTTATGTTTTTACTTTTTATTCATTATATTTTAATCTATATCGTATAATCAAAGATAAGTATATTGTATTTTTATCGAATTAAAATATGAAAAAAGAAAAGGCTGACTCCCAAAATTCATTATTAATGAATTTTAGAGTCAACCTCTTTCGAATGGAATATACCGTGCTTCGGCTTTTCTTATAGTGATTTAAAGTATGCTTCTAGTCCGTTTACAATCCCAGTAGCTGCATCATTTTGAAATTCACTTGTTGCAATAATTTTTTCTTCTTTTGGATTGGTGATAAAGCCTAATTCAACTAAAATAGATTGAGTAGTAGTTGTTGTGCCAATGACTCTGAAATTTGATGTTTTCACACCACGGCTGTTTAGGCCAGTGCTTTCAACTAATTCTTTTTGAACCTGAGTAGCTAATTCTTTTTCATTTTTGGAACTTGTCCAATAGTAGGTTTCAATTCCATTTGCTGAGCTTGAGCCAGCATTAATGTGAATGCTAATAAAAATATCAGCTTTCTTATTCTTACTATATTGTACGCGTGCATCTAGAGTTGGATAGGTATCTCCGGTTCTAGTCATATATACTGTTGCACCTGCAGCTTCAAGTTTTGTTTTTAATTTTTTCGCTGTGGAGAGAGTTAAATCTTTTTCCTTAGTAGTATCGCCAGCAGCGCCTGGGTCTTTTCCACCATGACCAGGATCAAGTACAATTACTTTGCCCGCTAATCCGCCAGTTGGAGCTGAATCTGGAGCTGAATCAGATAGAAAGGCAAGATTGACCCAGCCTACTAATCCATCCTCTGTTTCGATTTCACCCCAGCCATTGCTTGCTGTTTGGAGAACATAAACTATCTCTCCTTGTTTGGCAGCTCCTACTTTATCGGAACTTGCATTGCCTTCTTCACGGATATTTAAAGTATCAGATGTGACATATTGAATCTTATCATAGGAAACTGTTTCAACTACGGCGTCTGAGTCGCTGGACCCTGCTGGCTTTGTAGTGGATAAACCACTATTGGCAACCCAGCCTGTAATGCCGGAGGGAGTCTTAATTTTGCCCCAGCTAGATTTTTGAGATAAATAAGTAACAGTAGCTCCTTTTTTGAGTATTGACAGGAGTTTAGCTGATCTACTACTAGAGGCCATAACATTAAGAGAATCGACTGTAACATATTGAACCTCATTATTGGAAGCTTTTTCAGCTACAGGCTCGGTATTACTAGACCCTGCTGGCTTTGTGGTTGTCAAGTCGCGATTCGCAACCCAACCAGTAATACCAGAAGTCGTTTTAACTTTACCCCAACTAGTTTTTTGAGATAAATAGGTGACAGAAGCGCCTTTCTTGAGTGTTGTTAGGACCTTAGCTTGTCTACTGCTAGAGGACATAACATTAAGAGAACTGGAATTTACATACTTTGTTGTTGTAGATGCTGTTTCAGCTACGGGTTGAGTATTACTAGACCCCGCTGGCTTTGTGGTTGTTAAGTCACGATTCGCAACCCAGCCAGTGATACCAGAAGTCGTTTTAACTTTACCCCAACTTGTTTTTTGAGATAAATAAGTGACAGAAGCGCCCTTCTTGAGTGTTGTTAGGACCTTAGCTTGTCTACTGCTAGAGGACATAACTTTAAGAGAGCTAGACTTTACATACTTAGTTGATGTTGTAGAAGCAGTTTTAGCGGTCGCACTCTTCGTCACAGATATGTATTTCTTAGCAACCCATCCTGTCTTTTTCTTTGTTGGTACATAGACTTGCATCCAGCTATTTTTGATTGATTTAACTTGTACTTTTGTTCCTTTTGATAAAAGAGTTAATGACTTACTCTTTGTACTGCTAGATTGACGTAAATTCAGGGATGAAGCAGTAACAATCCCTTCTTCGCTCGCCGCCGCAACGTTTTGGGTTCCTATAGAAAGAGTGAAGACTGAAAGGAACAACACGGTGGATAGGAGCAAAGTGATGATTTTGTGTTTCATGAAGCGGTCCCCCTGTATGATATGTATTATTTGTGTGGAATTTTGTCGTAATACCTCCTCAACATTTGATTTAAAAGATTACTAGTTTTCCGTGGATGATGGCAGATGCCTATATTGTTAAGAATGGTTATCATAAATATAGTACATTATTGTAAAGGTTTATGGTATATTTTTCATGAGTTTGTAAGATAATTGTAATGAATTATTAATATTAAAAAATTTGCAATCTTTTGTTAACTGAAGGCATAATGTGCCATTCACAAATGTTGTTAAATAAAAGTACGGAAAAATTGTAAAAAAGAATAATTTCACCTAAACTATCATTACTATATAAAGTGTAAATTCCATCGATAGAGGTCTTCATTTTCTACGATGGTTAATTGAACCAATCGGGGTTTTACTAACCGTTAAACCGGGGGTAAACGATGAATTCTCTACAGAAGGGGATGTATAAGTGGTTACAAAATTTCTTGCTGCGTTGTTCTTGCCTTGTCTTCTTGTGATGCTTTTTACAAGGGTTACGTATAATCATGTTATAGGATTGATTTTAACGGTGGCATTAATTGCCGCTTCAGCGTATAAAGGCTATACACACACATGGCCACTCATCATTATTGATGCTTTTTCATTAACGTTAGGATTTTATTTATCTGCGAAAATGACGAAGCGACACTCTAAGAGCGCCTGATCATTAGGTGCTTTTTTTGTCTTCATTAAATTTGAGCGGGTGAACGAATCGAGCGGACTTCTTCATTAATCGGTCCAATTTATGTAAAAATCATGCCAATTATTAAGAAAATCTGTCCAATTCACTCGAAAATCGAGCTATTCTAAAAATCTTGTTCATTTAAATAGAATAAACGTTCGTATTTGTTGGTTTATATAAAGTAGTTTGTGGTAGAATGTGTATATATAATAGGATGGAAAAAAGTGCAGATAGAGAACTTGAAAAAAAGAGGAGGCATGATTGTGCAGGATGCTTTTGAGTTAGTCTCTAAATACTCTCCTCAAGGAGATCAGCCTGAAGCGATTCGACAAATTGTTGATGGAATTAATAGTGGGAAACGGTATCAGACCTTGCTCGGGGCGACTGGAACGGGGAAGACTTTTACGATTTCAAATGTGATTAAAGAAATCAATAAACCGACGCTTGTAATTGCTCATAATAAAACATTGGCCGGCCAGCTTTACAGTGAGTTTAAAGAGTTTTTTCCAAATAATGCAGTCGAGTATTTTGTCAGCTATTATGATTATTTTCAACCAGAGGCTTACGTGCCTTCGACGGATACATTTATTGAAAAAGATGCAAGTATTAATGATGAAATCGATAAGCTACGACATTCAGCGACATCGGCATTGTTTGAACGGAAAGATGTTATTATTATCGCCAGTGTTTCATGTATATATGGTTTAGGTTCCCCAGAGGAATATCGTGAAATGGTTGTTTCCCTTCGGACGGGAATGGAAATTGATCGTAATGCTTTACTTCATAAGCTGGTTGATATTCAATATGAACGAAATGATATTGCTTTTACTCGTGGGACATTCCGTGTCCGTGGCGATGTTGTGGAAATTTTTCCTGCATCACGTGATGAACATTGTGTGCGAGTGGAGTTTTTTGGTGATGAAATTGATCGAATTCGTGAAGTGGACGCCTTGACTGGAGAAATTACCGGTGAACGCGACCATATTGCTATTTTTCCGGCATCCCACTTCGTTACCCGTGAAGAAAAGATGCTGGTTGCGATTGAAAATATAGAGAAGGAATTAGAAGTACGATTAAAAGATTTACGTGATCATGAGAAGTTGCTTGAAGCACAGCGTCTAGAGCAAAGAACACGCTATGATTTAGAAATGATGCGGGAAATGGGCTTCTGTTCAGGAATTGAAAATTATTCACGTCATTTAACACTTAGACCTGAGGGTTCCACGCCATATACATTAATTGATTATTTTCCAAAAGATTTTCTTCTTGTTGTTGATGAATCACATGTAACGTTACCGCAAATCCGCGGCATGTACAATGGCGACCAAGCACGTAAGCAAGTATTGGTTGACTATGGTTTCCGTTTACCATCTGCGAAGGATAATCGCCCATTGCGTTTTGAAGAATTTGAAGAAAAGGTGCATCAAGCGGTCTTTATGGTTCAGCAAATTATTCGACCTACTGGATTACTAGACCCATTAATTGAAGTGCGTCCAATTGAGGGACAAATTGATGATCTAATTGATGAAATTCAAGATCGGGTGAACAAGAATGAGCGGGTTTTAATCACCACTTTGACGAAAAAAATGTCGGAGGACTTAACCGATTATTTAAAAGAAATTGGTATCAAAGTACAATATCTGCATTCAGAAGTGAAGACATTAGACCGAATTGAAATTATCCGTGAGCTGCGGATGGGGAAATATGACGCGCTTGTCGGAATTAACTTACTGCGAGAAGGATTAGATATTCCTGAGGTGTCACTCGTAGCAATTTTAGATGCTGATAAGGAAGGCTTCCTTCGTTCTGAACGTTCGCTCATCCAAACAAGCGGTCGAGCAGCGCGAAATGCGAACGGGCAAGTGATTATGTACGCTGATCGCATCACCCATTCCATGGAAATGGCGATAAGTGAAACGAAACGGCGTCGTGAAATTCAGGAGCGCTACAATAAAGAACATGGCATCGTGCCACAAACGATTCAAAAGGAAATTCGCGAATCAATTCGTGCAACGCATGTAGCGGAAGATACAGAAACTTATCAGAAGAATGCTGCTTCTCATTATGCAAAAATGCCAAAGAAAGAGCGTCAGAAAATGATGCAAGAAATGGAAAAAGAAATGAAACAAGCGGCGAAGGCACTCGACTTCGAACGAGCAGCCGAGCTTCGTGATTTATTATTTGAGTTAAAGGCGGAAGGATGACAAGTACATGGCAATCGATAAAATTGTAGTAAAAGGCGCCAGAGCCAATAATTTAAAAAATGTTGATGTGACAATTCCAAGAGATCAACTCGTTGTATTGACTGGATTATCAGGGTCTGGTAAGTCGTCCTTGGCTTTTGATACGATATATGCAGAAGGGCAAAGACGTTATGTTGAGTCGTTATCTGCCTATGCACGTCAATTTTTAGGTCAAATGGATAAGCCTGATGTGGACTCTATAGAGGGGCTATCACCTGCTATTTCAATTGATCAAAAAACAACAAGTCGTAATCCCCGTTCAACAGTGGGTACTGTGACAGAAATTTATGATTATTTACGACTATTGTATGCCCGTGTGGGTCGTCCAACATGTCCGATTCATCATATTGAAATTTCTTCACAAACGATTGAGCAAATGGTCGATCGCATTTTAGAATATCCAGAGCGGACCAAGCTTCAAATCTTAGCTCCGCTTGTTTCTGGACGAAAAGGGATGCATGCAAAAATCCTAGAGGATGTGAAAAAGCAAGGCTATGTTCGTGTACGAATCGATGGAGAGATGTATGACTTAGGTGAAGACATTAGTTTGGAGAAAAACAAGAAACACTCGATAGAAGTAATCATTGACCGAGTTGTTGTGAAAGACGGAGTGGCTTCACGACTTGCGGATTCTCTCGAGAGTGCGCTAAAACTGGGCGATGGAAGAGTTATGATTGATATTATTGGTGGGGAGGAACTACTGTTTAGTGAGCATCACGCCTGTCCACATTGTGGTTTTTCTATTGAAGAATTGGAGCCGCGGATGTTCTCGTTTAACAGTCCATTTGGGGCATGCCCCGATTGTGATGGATTGGGCTCTAAACTGGAGGTAGACCCGGAATTAGTCATTCCAAATAGAGATCTAACTTTGAATCAACATGCTATCGCTCCATGGGAACCAACGAGTTCACAGTACTATCCTCAATTACTCAAGGCTGTGGCCACTCATTATAAAGTTGATATGGATGTACCAGTGAAGGATTTACCTGAAGACCAATTAGCGAAAATTTTATATGGCTCTGATACGGATCAAATCTTTTTCCATTATGAAAATGACTTTGGTCGAGTTCACGAAGGCTATATTCAATTTGAAGGGGTTTTAAAAAATGTAGCTCGTCGTTATAAAGATACAACTTCAGATTATATTCGCGAGCAAATGTCAAAATATATGGCTGAACGCCCCTGCCCAAGCTGTAAAGGGAATCGTTTGAAGAAGGAAAGCTTGGCTGTGCTTATTCAAGGCAGACATATTAGTGAAGTAACTACATTATCAATTGAAGAATCGCTTCAGTTTTTTACTAGCTTACAACTTACGGAAAAAGAAGCAGCGATTGCTAAGCTAATTTTACAAGAAATTCATGAACGCCTTGGCTTTCTATCTAATGTTGGTTTAGAATATTTAACTTTAAGTCGAGCAGCTGGAACTTTATCTGGTGGGGAGGCACAACGAATTCGCTTAGCCACACAAATCGGTTCACGACTAACAGGTGTTCTCTATATTTTAGATGAACCATCGATTGGGTTGCACCAACGTGATAATGAACGATTAATCGCGACGTTGCGTAATATGAGGGACATCGGAAATACATTAATTGTTGTGGAGCATGATGAAGATACAATGCTTGCAGCGGATTATTTAATTGATGTGGGTCCGGGTGCAGGTGCTCATGGTGGTCAAATTATTTCAGCAGGCACGCCAGAAGAAGTGATGAAGGATCCTAATTCGTTGACAGGACAATATTTATCAGGTAAAAAGTTTATTTCACTACCTCTAGAGCGTCGAAAAAGTGACGGTCGTTTTATTGAAATTAAAGGGGCAAAGGAAAATAATTTAAAAAACGTCAATGTCAAAATTCCACTTGGAATGTTTGTAGCTGTAACCGGGGTGTCCGGTTCAGGGAAAAGTACATTAGTGAATGAAATTCTTCATAAAACGTTGGCACAAAAATTGAATCGTGCGAAGGCTAAACCTGGTGCTTTTCGTGAAATAAAAGGAATCGAACATTTAGAAAAAGTGATTGATATTGATCAATCACCAATTGGACGCACTCCACGGTCGAATCCTGCAACTTATACGGGTGTTTTTGATGATATTCGCGATTTATTTTCAACGACAAATGAAGCGAAAATTCGCGGTTATAAAAAAGGACGCTTTAGCTTTAACGTAAAAGGTGGTCGTTGTGAAGCCTGTCGTGGTGATGGAATTATTAAGATTGAAATGCATTTTTTACCTGATGTGTATGTACCTTGTGAAGTGTGCCATGGCAAGCGTTATAATCGCGAAACGCTTGAAGTGCGGTACAAAGGTAAGAATATTTCAGATGTTTTAGATATGACAGTTGAAGAGGCTCTCGTTTTCTTTGAAAATGTTCCAAAAATCAAGCGTAAAATACAGACCATTTATGATGTAGGTTTAGGCTATGTCAAGCTAGGGCAACCTGCAACGACATTATCTGGTGGAGAAGCACAGAGAGTGAAATTAGCTTCTGAGCTTCACCGTAGATCATCAGGACGCTCTTTCTATATATTAGATGAGCCAACAACGGGACTGCATGTGGATGATATTGCAAGGTTATTAGTTGTCCTGCAACGGCTAGTAGAAAATGGTGATACAGTATTAGTCATTGAACATAATCTAGACATCATTAAAGCTGTCGATTATATTATTGATTTAGGACCTGAAGGTGGAGACAAAGGCGGGACCATCGTGGGCTTTGGAACACCAGAGGAAATTGCTCAAATTCCAGAATCTTATACAGGAAAATACTTAAAGCCTATTCTAGAAAGAGATCGACTTCGAATGGAAAAACGAATTGAGGAAAAAGAACAATTAGTGTAAAAGCAAGCCGAATAGGCTTGCTTTTTCTCATGAATTGACCACTCGATTAGATAATAAATTATCCTGATTTAAAAGTAGGTTTTTGTAGAAACAGGGTAAAACGAAGAATATTTCCGGGGAAATGGTCGAATGTGGGAAACGATGAAACCTTTTTAGTATTTGGGCGTATGTATAGATAGATTAAAGAAGAGAAGGAGGAGTTCCAATGCAAGATGAAAAAAAGAAAATTTTACAAAGTGTTCAAGATGGAGAAATGACAGCGGAAGAAGCGTTTGCCATTTTAGAAGAATTAAATCAAGCAGCTCAAGAAAGTGAAAAGAAAGAGCAAAAGTTGAAAAATGAACTTTCGACAGAAGTTGTTCAGCAGGAAAAGAAAAAAAGCGAAGATCACTCTACCCATGATTATGATTATTTTAAAAAGAATTTTCAATCATCAAAAGAGAAGATTTTGGACTTTGTAGAAAGTGCATTTCAAAAGATTAAAGATACGGATTTAGATTTTAATTTCGGGAAATCCATCGAAATTTCTCATATTTTTCAGCATGGTGAAGCACCCATCTATGAGATAGATGCTGATATTGCCAATGGAAAGACGAAAATTGTCGCTTGGGATTCTCAAGATATACGAGTGGAGTGTAAAGCAAAGGTTTATCATGCAGAAGACCAAGACAAAGCAAAAGAAATATTTTTGAAGAATGTACTATTTACGATTGATGATGGGAAATGCAAATTTTATATTCAGGACAAAGGGATAAAAGTGGATGTTGAGATGTATATCCCTAAAAAGGAATACGAAGATATTCAAATTAGAATGTTTAATGGGGGAATTACCACTGAAGCACTAAAGGCTGAACATTTTAAGCTAAAATCGGCAAATGGAGCTCTTACATTAGACGGAGTGAACGGAGAAAGCTGTGAATTAGAAACTGGCAATGGTGCGATCACGATACAAACTGCTCAATTTGACAAAATAGAAGCGGAAACATTGAACGGAGCCATTCATGCTGATGGCCAGTTTAACAAGGTCGACTTGCAAACTTTTAATGGGCAAATTAATTGCCATAATGAAAAAGTGGATAGTGAGTCCATTAATGCAAATTCAGTGACAGGTAAAATTCAATTATCACTTGCAGCTGGTACTGCGGTATCAGGGGAGTTAAAATCCAATCTAGGCAGTTTTAATGTGAGTTTAGAAGGAATCAATATTATTGAGGAAAAAAGTGAAGTCATTCAAAAAGTATTAAAATTTAAGACGGTACAGGAACAACCACCAGTTACTCATATATTCGCAGAATCTAAGACAGGCGCTATTACTGTTTCATAATGGAATGAACTAGAAAAAGGGGGCTACTCCATGCGTCTGTTAATTCGAGACGTATGGAGTAGCTTACTTGTTTATCAACAGGAAATATTCAAAGCACACGTACTGCTGGATGATCAATCCCGCGGTTTTTTATATTAATCCCGCCACAAATTCAAATAATCCCGCCAATTTCAGTAGTAATCCCGCTAAATCAAAAAGTAAGGCAAATTTTGAGATGAAAACTACTGATCTACACGACTTATATCCTGCTAGGATGTATTGCTTCTGTAGGAATCTTGCAAATTTCTGTCATAATCCTGCGAATGTAAATGATATTCTTGCAAATTTACCAATTAATCTTGCGAATTCTTCAGAAAATCTTGCAATTTCGAAAAGTAGAGGTGTTTCGAGGTAAATCTAAGGTTTACAGCAGTCAAGTCCTGCCAGAATCAAGCGAATTGAAGTGTAAATCATGCCAATTCTAAGAAAAATCGTGCCAATTCTCAAGATAATCGTGCCAATTCACCAGAAAGTCATGCTAAATCAAAAAATCCCGCAAAATGAACTGCCTCTGCTTCATACAAAGTGGAAAACTATCATTGATAGACGAATACGGAGTAGTTCACTTCACGCGTTGTTCTTTTAACTCGTAATAATGGCTTCAAAGCCTGGTGCTTCGGCTGCATTTTTATCTTTAAAAGCACCAATTTATACTTTATATATTGTCTCTTGGGTGAAGCTTATAATAATCGATCATACTTTTTGCGATGGCTTGTCCACATTTTTTCCGGAATGTCGTTGATTTTAAAAGGGTAGCTTCCTTTTTATTTGTCATAAAGCCACATTCAATTAGCAGTGCAGGACAGTGTGTTTCTCTAAGTACTTGAAAGTTCGCTGTTTTCACGCCTCTATTTTTCAGGCTAGTGTTTTGAACCAATGCAGATTGTACTTTTTCTGCTAGAGCCAGGGCTTCCTTTGGCTTCGTTACATATACATATGTTTCGATTCCGTTTGCTTCGTTCCATCCATTCGTACCAAATGCATTCGCGTGAATGGACACATATAAGTCAGCTTTAAGAGCTTTGGCTTTCATGGTTCGCTCCTTTAATGGAACATCTCTCGTATCCTCGTGGACAAAATGGATTTTGATGTCGAGGTAGTTTGATAAATAGTCTTTCACATACTGAGCTACTTCTCGATTAAACGCATATTCCCGCATTCCATCAGGGGATTGCTTTCCAGCCGTTTGATAGCCATGGCCGGCATCTAAGATTATGATCATAGCACTCCATCCCTTCCGTTAATTTATTATACTAAACATCGACTTTCGCCATTAGGACAAAAAGTCGTGTTATTCTAATAATCAACTATTAGAAGCGATTAGTAGCATGTAAGACGATAAAAATAGTAACTAGTTAAAACGCTTTGTTTGGATATTGCGGGAAAAATGCTAAAATGGAGTAAGTATTGGTTAAAATTACTCCTAGAGGAGGGTAAATACATGGCAAAGGTCCGCGTAAAGGATGTAATTGAGAGATTTGGCCTAGAGCTAGTTAGTGGAGAGGAAGGAGTCAACCGGCCAATTATTACGAGTGATTTATCTCGACCAGGTCTAGAGATTGCGGGCTTCTTTGATTATTACCCAGCTGAACGGCTACAAATTTTAGGACGTACCGAAATGTCCTTTTTTACAAGATTGAATGATACAGAACGTATGCAACGAATGGAAGGGCTTTGTCGTGATGCTACACCAGGGATTATTATTACACGTGGTCAAACTGTACCTGAGGAATTAATTGAAGCCTCTGAACGAGAATCGGTACCCGTGATGAAGTCCAATATGAAAACCACTCGTTTATATAGTCGATTGACGAATTATTTAGAAAGTCGATTAGCACCAACGACAGCTGTGCATGGTGTTTTAGTAGATATATACGGTGTAGGCGTTCTGATTACTGGAAAAAGTGGCGTTGGTAAAAGTGAAACGGCACTCGAACTTGTGAAGCGTGGCCATCGACTTGTGGCAGATGATTGTGTTGAAATTCGTCAGGAAGATCAAGATACACTAGTTGGTGAAGCGCCAGAGTTGATTGAACATTTACTTGAAATACGTGGGTTAGGTATCATTAATGTGATGACGTTATTTGGTGCTGGGGCAGTTCGCCCTTGGAAACGAATTTCTATGGTTGTACATCTTGAGCTTTGGGAAAAAAATAAGCAATATGACCGGGTGGGTCTTGATGAAGAAAAGATGAAAATCATGGATACTGAAATTACAAAAATGACAATTCCTGTTCGACCAGGGCGAAATTTATCGGTCATTATTGAAGTGGCTGCCATGAATTACCGCTTGAAACGAATGGGTGTGAATGCGGCGGAACAGTTTTCAGATCGGTTGAATAATGCCATTGCCGAAGGAGATCGGGATGAATTTTAAAGAGAAAAAGGGGAAATCTAGATGGAACAGAGTATTCAGCCACTAAACCGTGTTGCCTTGGATTTGGGAGGATTTCAAATCTATTGGTACGGTATTATTATCGGCGTAGGTGTTTTACTTGGCCTTTGGATTGCCATTAGGGAGTCGGAGCGAAGAGGCTTACATAAAGAATTGTTTATCGATTTAATTTTATTTGCGGTACCAATTGCGATTATTTGTGCGCGTATTTATTATGTGATTTTTCAATGGAGTTATTATTCTCAGCATCCTGGTGAAATCATTAAAATTTGGAATGGTGGTATCGCGATTCACGGAGCGTTAATCGGAGCCGTGTTAACGACCATTATATTTGCTAAGGTAAGAAATGTTTCGTTTTGGAAGTTAGCGGATATTGCTGCGCCGAGTCTTTTGCTTGGCCAGGCCATCGGTCGTTGGGGTAATTTTATGAATCAAGAAGCTCATGGTGGTGAAGTGACGAGGGCATTCTTAGAAAATCTACATTTGCCACAGTTTATTATCAATCAAATGTACATCAATGGTGTATATTATCAACCAACCTTTTTATACGAATCCTTATGGAATCTATTGGGAGTTGTCATCCTCTTATTACTAAGAAGAGTGAATTTGCGCCGCGGTGAAATTTTCTTATCGTACTTAATTTGGTATTCTATTGGTCGGTTCTTTATTGAGGGGTTACGAACCGATAGCTTAATGTTAACGAATACGCTGCGGATGGCACAGGTTATTTCGATAACACTCATTGTTGTTGCCATTGCTTTACTTGTCTATCGGAGATTTGTTGGAATAGAAAAACACCGATATTTAGATAAATAATTATCACTAGGGAGGGGACGCCATGTACGGAGAGTCTGTGAAAAACGGATTGCTTGCGGGGCTAAAAACAACATGGACGTTAGGAAAAGTGATCTTTCCTATCACATTAATTGTAACCATCCTCCAATATACACCGGTTTTGCCGTGGATTATTGATTTAATTACTCCGTTCATGCGTTTGCTCGGTTTATCAGGTGATGCCGCCATTCCGCTTGTTCTCGGTAATTTTTTGAATTTGTATGCCGGAATTGCTGGAATTTTAACTTTAGATTTGACGGTGAAAGAAGTATTTATTCTTGCTGTTATGCTCTCTTTCTCCCATAATCTTTTCATCGAAACATCTGTTGCTATAAAAACAGGTGTTAAGCTATGGGTGATTCTGACCGTACGAATTGGCTTAGCTATATTGGCAGCTGTGGTAATTAACATCGTGTGGCATGGTGGCTCTGAGATGGCGCATTATGGATTCATTAGTCAGCAAGCACCGGTGATAACAGGTGTTTGGACGATTATTGGGAATGGAGTCATGAAGGCCTTATTAGGAATTGCACAGCTTGCCATGATTGTGATTCCTCTTATGGTGGTCATTCAAATCATGCATGATAAAAATTGGTTGGCCGCTTTTTCGCGAAAATTAGCTCCATTTATGAAGGTACTTGGTATGAAGCCAAATGCAGCGATGCCGTTTGCAACTGGTTTAACTATTGGGCTAGCATATGGAGCAGGGGTTATGATTCAGGCAGCAAAGGAAGGCCAGGTATCTAAAAAAGATATGACATTAGCCTTCATCTTTTTAGTAAGCTGTCATGCGGTTGTAGAAGATACTTTAATTTTTATTCCACTTGGGATTCCTGTTTTGCCGTTACTTATCATTAGAATGGTTACTGCAATTGTACTCACAATGATTGTCGGCTATTTTTGGAATCGACATGAAGATGTAAAAAGAAAGGAAGCAATTATCTATGAACAGTGATATCACAACTTTATTATTTGATTTAGATGGTACGTTAGTGAATACAAATGAACTAATCATCGCTTCTTTTAAAGATACGCTGGAGTACTATTATCCTGGACAATATACGCGTGAAGATATCCTTCCGTTTATGGGTCCTACATTAGATGAGACCTTTGGTTCGATTGATTCAGACCGTATGGATGAAATGATTGCTCGTTATCGTAAGCATAACTGGGAGAACCATGATTTATTGGTGACTCAGTTTGATGGGGTATATGAAACGATTGAAAGTTTAGCTCAAAGCAATTATCGGCTTGGTGTTGTGACGACAAAGAGACGTGATATGGCGGAAAGAGGCTTGAAGTTAACCAATCTAGACAAGTTCTTTGAGGTAGTTATTACGTTAGAGGATGCTGAGAAAACAAAGCCAGATCCAGAACCGATATGGAAAGCATTGAGCGTCTTTAACGCAGACCCAGAGGACGCCATGATGATTGGTGATAATCATCATGATATTTTGGGTGGAAAAAATGCAGGCACATTAACAGCTGGTGTGGCATGGTCGCTTAAAGGGAGAGAATTTTTAGAATCCTATAAACCAGATTATATGCTAGAACGTATGTCAGATTTAATTGACATTTTACAAGGAAAACAAGAATGAGACGAACGGTCCGTTATCGAGTCGAAGGGGCAAACTCACTTTGGCAGGTGTACAAGACCGTATCCTTTTGGAAAGTTGTTAAGTGCTTCATCGTGATCCAAGTGGCTCGAATTACTCCATTTATGTCGCTGAAAAATTGGATGTATCGTAAGTATTTACATATGAAAATTGGTGAAAAAACGTCATTCGCCTTAATGGTCATGCCAGACACGATGTTTCCTGAAAAAATAACGGTGGGCCATAATTCCATCATTGGCTATAATACGACGATTCTTGCTCATGAGTATTTAATTCATGAATATCGATTAGGAGAAGTGATTATTGGGGATGAGGTCATGATTGGCGCGAATTCAACGATTCTTCCTGGTGTAGTCATTGGAGACGGTGCAATCGTGTCAGCTGGGTCGCTCGTTCATAAAGATGTGCCTGCTGGTGCCCTAGTTGGCGGAAACCCTATGCGTGTGATTTATACGAAAGAAGAAATGGATGAAAGAGACCTGCAAAATTTATTATAAAAAGGGGCAGTCATGCATGAAGCTGGGACTATTGCGTCACGGTTAATAGCAGTAAGAAGTCCATCAAATAAATAGTAAAGCAAAAGCACAAGAGAGTTCATATACAAAATCTCTTGTGCATTTTAATTTGTAGCGAATTATTCTTTAGCTAATATTTTCCTCAGCTAAACTTAAGCAGAATAAGAAGAGTGAGTTTTCACTTGACTGTAGGTAAGCTCAGGAGTAAACTACTAATAACTTCACTTTGTTACCATATTAGCGAACTAAAGCGTTTTGGTGTTTTTTATTAAACTAAAAAGAATGCCCACCGCTTTTCTTCATACTTTCGTAAGTTTAAAATAAAGAGGGCACAGACTTTCACAAATAGGGTGAAAAGTCGTGTTTTTCTAATAATAATAATGATTATTTATAGGATTATGTCTAATTTTTTGTTACCATTTATGTTGTAAAAAGAACAAAGTAAACGGAATAATTCAATATTTTAAAAGGATGTGCAGTTGTGACAAAGCCATTTATGTTTGAAAAACCGTTAGGAATGAGAGATACGCTGCCAGTGCTTTTTGAAACAAAAGCAGCGATTCGAAATAAAATGAGTGATGAAATTAAGAAATGGGGCTATCAATTTATTGAAACGCCTGCTTTAGAATACTATGAAACGATTGGTGAGGAATCCGCAATTTTAGATCAAAAGTTGTTTAAATTGCTGGATAAACAAGGGCATACGCTCGTTCTTCGTCCAGATATGACAACGCCAATCGCTCGTGTTGCTGCATCTAAGCTGTTAGATAAAAGAATCCCGCTTCGTTTAGCTTATTGCGCGAATGTGTATCGGGCACAACAGCGTGAAGGTGGACGTCCTGCTGAATTTGAACAAATGGGCATTGAATGTATCGGTAATAAATCGGTTAGTGCAGATGCAGAAATGATTGCCTTGCTTGTTGACGCCTTAAAAGCAGCAGGCTTACAAGATTTCAAAATTGCCATTGGGCATATTGGATTTTTACAAGAGTTATTTTTAAGCGTTTTAGGAAATGAAGAGAGAGCTTCTGTACTACGGAAGTTTTTATATGAAAAAAATTATGTAGGCTATCGTGAGCATGTGAAATCATTAACACTTTCTTCTATTGATAAGCAAAGATTGATTGAATTTAGTGCTCTTCGAGGTGGAGAAGCAACCTTATCAAAAGCGCTGGGGTTATTGGAAGGCGATGCTGGTCGTGAGACGCTTAGTGAATTACAGGAACTAGCGGCGTTATTAAAAGAATTTGGCGTTGACCAGTATGTAAGCTTCGATTTAACTTTAGTTAGTCATATGAGCTATTATACGGGCATGTTATTTGAGGTGTATGCAGGCCAAGTGGGCTCTCCGATTGGTAGTGGTGGTCGCTATGATAATTTGCTTGAGAAATTCGGCTGGAATGCACCAGCGACTGGATTTGCAGTACGAATGGATCGACTTGTACAAGCACTTGGTGAACCACAGCAGGAAATGGTATCAGAGCTCGTTTTATTTAGCCCAGAACGTAGAATAGAAGCATTTGAAAGTGCAAAGGCAAAGCGTGCTGAAGGGAAAATCGTGACCATTCAAGATTTGAATGCTGTCCAAGATGTAGATGCTTTTACAAAAACATTTTCTGAGGTGCATTTTTTTGTAGGAAATGGGGGAAGTAAGCAATGAGTAGTTTTTTAACAATTGCGATGCCAAAAGGAAGAATTTTTGAAGAAGCAGCGGAGCTATTGCGCAAAGCTGGTTTTCGGCTTCCTCCAGAATTTGATGATTCTCGTAAATTAATTATTGAAGTGGAAGAAGAGAATTTGCGTTTTATTTTAGCAAAACCTATGGATGTTGTGACATATGTTGAGCATGGCGTTGCGGATATAGGCATCGCGGGTAAGGATGTTATGCTAGAGGAAGAACGTGATGTATATGAGCTTCTTGATCTGAAAATCAGTGCTTGTCGTTTAGCTGTTGCAGGACTACCTAATACAAAAATTAGTGACATCGCACCAAAGATTGCAAGTAAATATCCTAATGTTGCTTCTAGCTACTTCCGTCAACAAGGTGAGCAAGTTGAAATTATTAAATTAAATGGTTCAATTGAGTTGGCTCCGTTGATTGGGCTAGCTGAAAGAATTGTAGATATCGTATCTACTGGCCAAACATTGAAGGAAAATGGCTTAGTAGAGTATGCAAAAATCGCCGATGTAACATCTAGATTAGTTGCGAATCCGGTTAGCTATCGAATGAAAGAAGAACGGATTACGGAAATCGTCAATCGATTAGCAGAAATTATTGATTGAGGGATTTAATTCTTTAATGAGGTGAGATTATGAAAATCGAACGATATACGGAAGGTCTTTCTTTAAAACGTTCCGTGGATTCAGGTACAGCAGAACAGCGAAGAACGGTGCAAGATATTATTGAAAATGTTAGACAAAACGGTGATGCCGCTTTGTATCAATATACAGAAAAATTTGATGGTGTGAAGCTAAGTGGACTGGTTGTTTCAAAAGAGGAAGTGGAAGAAGCAGTTGCGTCATTATCTGATGAACAACTGGCGATTATACAAGAAGCAGCTGACAATATTCGGATGTTCCACGAGAAACAATTACGGAATTCATGGATTACAACGGATGAAACAGGTACGATGCTTGGTCAAAAAGTAACGCCACTTGATGCGGTTGGTGTTTATGTTCCTGGGGGTACAGCAGCCTATCCTTCATCTGTATTGATGAATGTGATGCCTGCTAAAGCGGCTGGTGTAAAACGTATTGTTATGGTGTCTCCGCCTGGAAAAGACGGAAAATTCACTCCAGCTGTATTAGCAGCTGCGAAAATTGCGGGTGTGACTGAAATTTATAAGGTTGGCGGTGCTCAAGCGATCGCAGCTCTTGCATATGGTACTGATACGATTACGAAGGTTGATAAAATAGTCGGTCCAGGGAATATTTATGTAGCTCTAGCTAAGCGAGAAGTGTTTGGTGATGTTTCCATTGATATGATCGCGGGTCCAAGTGAGATTGCAGTCTTAGCAGATGATACAGCGGTCGCTGCAGAAGTAGCAGCAGATTTATTATCTCAAGCGGAACATGATGCTCGTGCTTGCAGTGTGTTAGTCACGACTTCAGAACAATTAGCCGAAGAGGTACTGAATGAAGTAGAAAAGCAATTAGCTGTATTACCTCGTCGAGAAATTGCAGAACCATCTATTGTCGATTATGGCAGAATCATTGTTTGTGACAATATGGATTCGGCTATTGAAGCTGTGAATGAAGTAGCTCCAGAGCATTTAGAAATTGTGACAAAAGATGCGATGGAAGTGATGGCGAAAATTCGTCACGCGGGGGCTATTTTTATCGGTCGCTTTAGTTCAGAACCAGTGGGTGATTATTTTGCTGGTCCAAACCATGTGTTGCCAACAAACGGAACAGCACGTTTTTCAAGTCCCTTGAATGTGGATGATTTCCAAAAGAAATCAAGCATTATCATGTATAGCGAAACAGCATTCCGTCAAAATGCTGAAAAAATTGCTGCCTTTGCACGAATGGAAGGTCTTGAGGCGCATGCGCGTGCGATTGAGTCACGTAAAAAATAGAAATATCTATAGCTGTGGTAAGAATCTTGCAATTATATGTCGGAATCTTGCAAATTGATATGAAAATCTTGCAATTTTTTATTATAATCTTGCAAATTCGCCAGATAATCTTGCGAATTCAAAAAAATACAGCAAAATCAGTTTAAATTAATATTCTAAAGACTTTTGTGCTTTTCTATAAAGGAGGTTTTTTTATGGAGCGTTTTGCAAGTATTGAGCGAAAAACAAATGAGACAAATATTAAGCTAGACTTTGCTATAGATGGTGAAGGGAAGGCATCTATTGATACTGCTGTTCCTTTTATGTCGCATATGCTTGATTTGTTTACGAAGCATGGAAAATTTGACATGACGGTGGATGCGAAGGGTGACGTAGACATTGACGATCACCACACAACCGAGGATATTGGCATTTGCTTAGGACAAGCACTTGATAAAGCTCTAGGGGATAAACGTGGGATTAAACGCTACGGAAATGCGTTTGTACCAATGGATGAAGCACTTGCTCAAGTGGTGATTGATTTAAGCGGCCGACCAGCATTTGAATTTCGGGCTGAGCTTCCTTCACAAAAAGTAGGGACATTTGATACCGAATTGGTTTATGAATTTTTATGGAAATTTGCACTTGAAGCAAGAATGAATTTACATGTCATTGTTCATTATGGTCAAAATACACATCATATCATTGAAGCGATTTTTAAAGCTTTAGGTAGAGCTTTAGATGAAGCAACATCGATTGATCCGCGTGAAAAAGGAATTCCTTCGACGAAAGGAATGTTGTAAATGATCGGTATTGTCGATTATGGTATGGGGAATTTATTCTCGGTAAGCAAAGGTCTAGAACGTCTGGAAGCAGAGTCATTTATTTCTGATAACCCAGAGGAGTTAGCAAAAGCAGACGGGATTATTCTTCCTGGTGTTGGTTCATTTCGCGATGCTATGTCGCTTTTAGAGGAAAAGGGTTTAGATAAATTTGTAAAACAATATGTGGCAGACGGAGGTTATTTATTAGGGATCTGCCTTGGCATGCAGCTGTTGTTTGATGAAAGTGAAGAAAATGGTCCCACTCATGGATTATCACTGATTCCGGGTAAGGTTGTTCGTTTTGCAGGTACAGATGAGAATGGATTCGCATATAAAGTGCCACATATGGGCTGGAATCGTCTTGACTTCCATCAGGCTTCTCCTTTATTATCAGGCCTAGAAGAAGACTATGTGTATTTTGTTCATTCCTATTATGTTGATACTGATTCTAGCTTTGTGACAGCCTCTGCTGATTATCATCAGGCTGTTCCGGCCATTGTTGGACGTGGAAATGTGTTCGGAATGCAATTTCATCCAGAAAAAAGTGGAGAAATGGGTATGTCACTGTTGAGAAATTATTTGTCATTAGTAGAAAAAAAGGGGGCCCCTCAAGCATGAGCGAATTCAAGATTTATCCGGCAATCGATATGCGCGGTGGTAAATGCGTTCGATTAATTCAGGGAGATTACAATCAAGAAACCGTTTATGGTGATTCTCCTTTTGATATGGCCAAAAGCTTTGCCGACCAAGGGGCTGAATGGATTCATATGGTTGACCTTGATGGTGCTAAAGAAGGTAATCGTGTCAATGATGCTTTCGTTATTCAAGCGGCAAAAGAACTAGGAGCGAAAATCCAAATTGGCGGCGGCATTCGTACGGAAGCAGATATTGTCAACTATTTGGACAATGGTGTGGAACGTGTGATTCTTGGGAGCGTAGCGGTATCCAATCCAACCTTTACAAAAGAGATGCTTCGTAAATATGGGAAGCAGATTGCGATTGGGATTGATGCGAAGGATGGCCGAGTTGCGACGCACGGTTGGCTCCAAACCTCCGAAACTTTAGCAATTGAATTGGGGAAAGCCTTAGCAGATGCTGGTGCTGAAACGTTTATCGTAACTGATATTGCGACAGACGGAATGCTGTCAGGCCCGAATGTAAAAGGT